>OGCU01000744.1_pt1 | contig 13384 bp, 8 predicted proteins | sample 1570251 | NCBI WGS metagenome assembly OGCU01 (sample SAMEA2582182, study PRJEB24529) | metagenome | biome: Human gut stool | place: China | collected 2011
AAAGCGGCATACATTCGTAATACGTTCACCGGTTGCAGCATCCACAACGATCAGATTTTTTGCTTCCGGGTTCAGATCGCGGCGACGCCAGTCGATCGTTGCCAATACAGCATCGGCCGGTTTATCTACAGAGACAATTACCCGATGGTTTCCCAATGAATCGGCATTCCATATACCTACCCCATAAAGTTCGTCTGTGGGTACAGCCTGTGCCTGCAAACTACTATAGGCAAACAGGCAAAAAAGTGTAAATAGCAATTGTTTCATGTGTACTAGTATTTATCTTTAATATTGCTTTATACGATTGATCAATTCATCCTGCGGACGTCTTTTCGCCAGATCGGCCGGATCAGCCTGCTGGATAAAGACATTCTTCAAACGTATGTTTTCCTCATTAAAAAACACTATTTCCTCGTCAGAGAAACTGCCTTTTAACAGATCAAGGGGAGTATATAAGGAATACCCCAGTTGCTGCAATAGATCTCCGGCTACGGATTCAAAGATAGCAATATCTTCGGAAGATAATTCACGCAGAAACTTTTTTGTATTGTCTTTCAGGATCGGTTTGGTTACATTTACCCACATTTTGCCTGCAACCGCTGTATTTTCAGACTCGCGGCTCTTATAATAATCCATCACCCTATCAGAATAAGGAAGATGCAGGAAATTGCAAAGCTGCCGCATCATTTTTTCCGGACTGGCAATAAGTGTTTCGTAATTCAGCATAAAGAAATGATCGGCCGCCGTCCTGTCCTTCAAACGGAGAGCAGCTTCCTGATCCTTTTTCCAATTTTCAGCCAGTGCATAAATATGTTTCTCTCCGACAATAGCCTTTTTAAACGAAAGAGCGACATCACGACCGTCCCGGTATAGATAGATATAATAAGGAGAAATCCCGGTAGATTCAATGCCTTCTGCATACAGCATATTTTTCATGCTTTTACATAGCCAGAAAGAAGCTCCGGTCTGACGGGCTGCTGATTCATAAATCACCCGGAACAACTCATACAACGTTTGTTGCCTGCAGGCTGCTACCACTTCATCTGCACGAATCGTAATACCTTCCCAGGGAACCGGATTCACTGTGACTAACTCGCACACATCCTGTGCCAACCGATAAAAATTAGACTGATCCGTCAAATCGCTATATTTGGGAAGCAATGGTAAGAAACGCTGAAGAATATGCGGAGGATGGGGAGCAGCGATCTCCCGGATTCCATCTAGCATGACACGCAACAGATTGGATCCGGATCGCTGGGTTCCAATCATTTGTATACCTTGTATTGTATTCATAGAATTAGAATAAGATAAAGCCCGCCACACCTGCTCCGATGATCAGGTAAACCGGACTGATTGTGTATTTTAGTGAAATAAAAAATGTAACCAGGAAGATAATAACCGAAACAACCGACAGCATAATCGTCTGTCCGATCGTAACGGCTGAAGCAAAGATCATTCCGATAACAGCCGCCCGTACCCCTTTCATGGCTGCTTTTACAACGGATGACTGATTCAGTATTTTTACAAAACGGGATAATAAGACGGTTAATACAGCCGGCGGAGTGAACATCGCCAACGTTGCCAGCAACGCCCCCGTGATACCTGCCACTTTATACCCGATGAAGGTCGCTGTAATAAATATCGGTCCGGGAGTGATCTGCCCTATCGCTATCCCGTCGGCAAACTCAGCCGAGGTCAGCCAGTTCAAGTTATCCACGAACAACTCATGCAAAGCCGGAATAACAACATATCCTCCTCCGAACAAAGTCAGGCTGATACCGGAGAAGGTCGATACAATCTGAATACCTTCTGGAGCACCCGGATATTGTCCTCCCCAAAGTAAGATACAGAGTAATAGCAAAAGAACAATCCCGGAAGTCATCAGCTGCCTGCTACCCGTCCGCTTCTCCCCATCTGATATCAACTCTTGCCCCACAGACTGGCGAAACAAGAAACCGCCGACTATCCCGCTACCGATAATCAACAGAAAAGTAACCGTAAAACCACCGATAAAAATCAGCAACAAAGCCGCCAGCAGGCAAAGAACCCATTGGGCAGGTAATTTGATCGTCTTACGTGTCATCCCGATAGCCACCGTAACGATCAAAGCAGTAATAGCCGGAGTGATTCCGCTGAACACATTCTTTACCGCAGGTATATTTCCGTAGGAGAAATACAACCACGAAAGAAATATAACCAGTAAGAACGAGGGAATAATGATTCCGGCAAAAGTCACAACCGCACCCGGTATCCCCCTTAAATGGTACCCGACATAGGCAATCGTATTTACGGCTACGGGTCCTGGCAGTACGGAGGTCAGGAAAATCCCATCCAGCAGATCTTCTTCTTTCAGTTTCTTGTCTACTTCCACTAACTGCTTCTGTACGATAGCCACTAGCGACATATAACCGCCAAATGCCGTAGCTCCCAATTTCAGGAATGTAAAGAAGATATAGGATAGCGATGCACGTTCCATATTACTTGATTTCTTTAAAATATTTATCCCAGGTTTCTACCGGAACATACACTGCCCGATAAGGAGCAAAATGCAGGACACTTTCCCAAAGAACCTTTCCTTCCTTATCCGTAACCATCACCGAACCGGTCTTCGAGCTACATTGCAGTAAGTTCCCATTCGGCAAAATAGAGGCATTGCCCATCCGCGAAGTATATTTATCGGCAGGTAATAAAGCATTGATTGTTATTTGGGCCGTACGGTTCTCTTCATCCAACCGGAAAGCCTTACCTCCGGAACGTTGATTATGTAAACCATTATCGAAAAGCATCAGATCGCCATTCTCCATAATATAAGGTGAATGTTGGAAAGAGAAATAAGCCGTTGTATCCATTCTAAAGTCTCCGTCCCTCCCAAAACGCCAGACCAGTTCACCGCTTTTGGCATCCACCTTCCAAATCTGATCTTCAATAGGGGCCGATAATAAATAATTATCGTCTCTATCAAAACAAAGCCCATTGATATGAAAACGATCGTATCGGTATTCTCCGATATACGGATCATTCTCTATATCCCATACATCCCAGGCAGACCATGTCTTTAACACATTCCCCAGTGTATCGATAACCATAATGCCATCGCCCCCTAACGTATCCGTCTCCATTTTACCGTTTACGGATATTGTAGCAATCTTCTTCGGACGGTACAATGTATGTATATGATGGTCTTTATCCATTAATACATCATGATGAATCACCTGATAATCCTTTTCCTTTTCTATCTTATCTAAGTCTAGGCGCCACATCGTTTCGCCCGTCAGAGATACTTCCGCCAGCCCGGTTCCGCCGGCAAACCCAATCGAACCTCGACGCATCGGTTTTTTATGTTCATCGTTGCGTACTTGCTCCGGAGTCATCGTATAATCATCTATTACGTCCTTCACAAACGGACGCAGCATTGCCAGGAATGTACCTCTCGGCGTAATAGAAGCTGCACGTACTCCAATATCATCCACCTGCCAAACCCAACGTACTTCACCCTCATTGTCAATCAATGCCATGTAGCCAGGCAAACGACCAAAACAAATTAATATCATCCCATCCCCCAAAGCCGTTGTGTCATGCGGATGTAGTTCATTAAACCAATGATTGACCAACCAAGAAGACTGCTCACGAGTTTTAAAAGTCAGTTCTTTTGATTTTTGCTTAAAAAGGTTATCGATAACCACTCGATAAGTATATTCGGTATTAGCCTTCAAAAGTAACAAATCCAAATGATGAAGCGTATCCGCCGGAGAAGTTCGGGTCCGATAAGACTTCCCGGTCTTTTTTTCCGTATATTCAATATATACAGGAGCTGGCTTGGCTATTGAAACATCTACCTTATTATACATGGCTGTATTACGAGGTGAAGTCAGAGTTATCGATCTCAATGTATTCTTTTCAATCCATATAAAAATAGCTGACAACAAACAGATGGCAACAACAATTCCTATCAAACGCTTCATATCGATCTTATGTATTAATTAAATGTAAGGGGGGCATGTCAAAAGTCGGAATTAAGGAATACAGCCCCCCCCTTGAAGATTATTTATTTCGGCAACCGTGAAGGATTCTCTGCTGCCAAATTCGGATTCAATTGAGCATCATTCAACGGATACGGGAAATACCGCAAACTAGAAGTTACATTTGTCGGCTGAGCGATACCCAGCTTCTTTAAATGCGCATTTACGACTTCCTCATATTTTCCAAAACGAATCAAGTCTGCACGACGCTGGAATTCAAACACAAGTTCATAACCACGTTCTTTAAGAATAGCATCATTCATTGCTTCTTTTGTTGAAGGAGCTGGGAAACGATTATGCTTTCCATATTCCGGAGCACCGGCACGAGCACGAATCTGATTCAAGTAAGGAAGAGCTGCAGCCGGACCATTCAAGTTATTCTCAATTTCCGCCTTACAAAGGATTACATCCGACAAGCGGAAAATACAAATCGTACGCCCATCATAATAAGCATCTGAAATCATGTCGTACGTATATTTCATGGTAGCTACATTTTGCATATACTTGGTCGTATCATTCGGAACAACCGTTACCCCCTCTTCCGGAACCATGTAATGGAAACCGTAATCAGATTGATCATCCCGTTTTGCATCTCCCGTATAATCATAATAAAAGAACTCACGGCGTGGATCTTCTTTGTCATAACTACGCCAAAACGGAAGGGATACGCCATAATATTGCCAACGCCCCGGTACTTCCGGATGATCCGAAGGACCAAAGTGACAGGCAATCTCGGCAGCATTATTTCCCGTTTCATGCAATAAAGCAAAAATCATTTCCTTTCCATATTTGTTGTTTTCCGACCATACATATTTGAAATCACTTTCCAATTCATACTGGCCACTGTTCAACACCATGTCGATATATGTTTTCGCATTCGCATAATCATGATTACGCAAGTAGATCTTTCCCAGTAACGTAGCGGCGGCTCCACTCGTGGCACGAGCCAAATCCTGACCACTCCAGCTAGCAGGTAAAAGGTTGATACATTCTTTCAAATCAGAAATCAATGTCGCTTCAATTTCGGATACCGGAGTCAATGTCGCATCATTCATTGTAAAAGGATTCTTCACCAACGAAGTGATAAAAGGAACTGCTCCCCATGCATCTGTCAAATCACGATAAGCCATTGCACGCAAAAATTTAGCCTGCCCCTTCACCAGATTCTTCTTTTCTTCCGACATATTGACAGCATCCACATTATCTAAAATCGTATTGGCATTCGATACCACATTATACATATCCCTCCAGTTGTTACTGAAATAGCGGTTGCTGGCATCATACGTCATATTACTTAGTTTAGTCGGGTCGCCAGCCGCTGTAGAATAACCTATATCGGTAGCATAATCGGTAATCATAATCATATACCCCCCGTAATATAACCAAGCATCTCCCGGATAAGGATTCATATCCGAATATAAACCCACGACGGCTGCTTCAATATCCGACTCCGTACTATAAGCATTCGTTGTCGTCAAATTACTATATATTTCAGGATCCAGATCGGTACAAGCCGTAACCAACCCCATCGTAACCAGACCTAATAAATATTTCTTACAATTCATTTTCAAATTCTCCTTTCCATTAGAACGTAATATTCAAACCTACCGTATAAGTACGCATAGCAGGATAAGCATTGAAATCCATACCTGCACCAGCATTTGCCGTTTGTTGGCTTCCACCTGACTGGGCAGCCTCGTTAGCTTTTGTATCCACTTCCGGATCCCAACCGGAATAACCTGTGATTGTAAACAAGTTCTCGGCTGAGAAATAAACCCGGCAAGAACTTACTATCTTTTTAAACGGAATCGTATAACCCAATGTCAAATTCTTCAAACGAAGGAATGAAGCATCTTCGATAAAATGGTGGTTCACATATCCGCCATACTGCGAATAGTAGAAACCGTTACGCGGGATATCTGTATTCTTGTTTGAAGGTGTCCAACGATTCAATGCGTCTGTAGTACGTTTCCACTCCAAATTCATACGTGTCATGTTTAACAGATCATTGCCAATAGATCCCTGGAAGAAAATTGACAAGTCAAATCCTTTCCAGGCAAAGTTATTGGTCAAACCAAAAATCAAATCAGGATTGGCATTGCCTATAATTGTACGGTCATCTGCATCGATTTTACCATCATTATTCACATCCTCGAATTTCGGATCACCTGGTTTTGAATTCGGTTGAGCAGCATACGATTCACCTTCTTGCAATACACCTATATACTTCCATCCATACAAAGAGCCCAGAGGCTCTCCTTCACGTACGATAGCATAATCATTTTCCGATACAGTTCCCATCGGTTTTGAAGAAGTGATACGTATGTCACCACTACTTCCTAAGTCTAATACCTTATTCCGGTTGAGTGCTAAATTAAACTTTGTGTCCCAAACGAAATCACCAGTCAAATTATGAGAAGTAATATCCAATTCAAAACCGCGATTCGATATCTCACCAACATTCTGCTGACCGGAAGTAAAACCGGTATAATAAGGTAAGGAAACTTTCAGTAACAAATCTTTTGTTTTTTTCCAGTAACCATCTAAAGTAACAGACAAACGATTGTTAAAAAAGCCCATATCGAAACCGACATTATACTGAGTTGTCGTTTCCCACTTCAAACTGGCATTTTCAGGACTGCTTTGGTTAAGATGCGTACCCGGCATATTGTTTGAACCATCTAAAGTGACATGATTGGTAGAAACCAACGCATACGATGCATAATCGCCAATACGTTCGTTCCCAGTAACACCATAGCCGGCACGTACTTTCAAGTTGCTGAAAACACCCCAATTCTTCACAAAATCTTCTTCGCTGGCACGCCATGCCAAAGATCCTGAAGGAAATGTTCCCCAATGATTGTTAGCTCCAAACCGAGAAGAACCATCTCGACGAACTGTTACCGTTGCCAAATACTTATCATTGAACGTATAATTTACACGACCAAAGAATGAGGCCAACAAATTCTCTGTCTTAGAAGAAGAGACTCCTTTAATCGAAGCTGCCCCCAAATTGTTCCATTCAAACAAGTCGGTAGAGAAACCTTTTCCGTTTGCCGAACGAGACTCCGCACTGTACTTCTCATACGAATACCCCAACATTACATTCAAGTCGTGTATATTGTTGAAAGTTTTCATATAATTTAAAATACCTTCAAACACCTGTCGAGTTGACCTGAAATCATACGTAGAAGCAATACCCCCTTCTATTTCTCCTGCATAAGTAGTAGATTTCGGCAAATAAGAACCTTTGAAATTATGCAACAATTCGACACCGGCTGTAGCCTTAGCCGTAAATCCATCAAATGGATTGACTTCAAGGAAAACTGTTCCGTTGAACTTGTCATTTACCATTTCTTTTTTACGTTCCAGCAAATTGGCCAATGGATTATCCCCACGACCACCTGGAACACGTCCATACGTACCATCTTCATTATAAGGTTTTACCGTAGGATCATACTCCATCACGCTCAACATGACGTTCTCACCCAAAATATTTCCGCTATAGGTTTGAGCATTCGAACGTTCGCGGTGGGCATACATCGTAGCACCGGCTTTAATGAAATCGTTAATGGTTTGATCTACATTCACACGTCCTGAAATACGGTTAAAATCCGTATTCTTCAAAACACCCTCTTGCTTATAATATCCTAAACTGGTCAATACCTTTGTCTTTTCAGAACCTCCACGGAACTGGATATTATGATCTTGTACCAAAGCTAGGCGTGTACAAACATCCAACCAATCGGTATCTACGGTAGACTGTAATTGAGAGGGCGTATAAACTCCGTTAGGGTTGCCTTCTTGGCCATCAATTTCCTGATACAATGCATTTTGCAAGTTCATATAATCCTTTGCATTGAGAAACTCAAACGGATTATCCACCTTCTGAGTTCCCAAGTAACCACTGTAAGAAATCTTGTTTTCTCCTGCTTTTCCTCGTTTCGTCGTAATCAATACGACCCCATTCGCACCACGTGCTCCATAAATAGCCGTGGCCGACGCATCCTTTAAGATTTGCATGGATTCAATATCATTCGGATTCAGATTCAAGCCTTCAGAAGAAGGGAAACCATCCACCACATAAAGCGGTTCGTTAGTAGACGAGATTGAGTTATTGCCACGGACACGTACCGCAATAGTACCACCCGGTGCTTTTGAACTTTGCGATACCTGCACACCGGCCGTTTTACCTTGCAATGCCTGGGCTGCGTTACTCACCGTACCACCCAGCACCATGTCATCTGCCGATACAGTCGAAACAGCACCGGTCAGGTCTTTCTTCTTTACATAACCATAACCAATGGCAACCACCTCATTCAGACCGATTGCCTCTTCTACTAAACTGACATTCAACACAGACTGGCTACCTACTTTAATTTCTTTCGTAGTATAACCAATAAAAGAAATAACCAAAGTTGCATTGTTAGGTACATCCAAGGTATACTTACCGTTCATATCGGTAACTGTACCATTTGTGGTTTCTTTCTGCACGACATTAGCACCAGGTATAGGTTCTCCGGCACTATCCGTTACAACCCCCGACACCCTTTTAGCCTGTTGAGTGATCATAACACTTTCATTCTTTGCTTTCGTTGCATCCACTCCACCTGGAATAGCATACGAAGAAACGAGGGAAGATAAACATAATCCAGCTATAAGACCGGACCTTGAAAACACCTTCCGCGTCTGAGAATCCACTGCTCTTGCAGCAAGATTGTCTTTCAGTAAAGCGTTGTTCATAAATTTGAATTATTAGATTTATATCTGCATTACAATAACATCACTCTTTAGAATAACTTGTCGGAATACCAACAATCAACCATAGTCCTATGGGAACTATGGCATTTTCTAAAATATGACCTGTGATAAATTTAAAACTTTTGCAATCGACATAGCGATAATCAGGCTTATAGCCTGATTATCGCTGATAGTATTATCCAATAATCGCTAAGAATTTTACAATTCAACTGTTAAAAATAAGATCAATGTGATTTTTCTCGTAAAAACGTGTAACGAAATAAAAAAAATCATATCTTTGACCCAGACATGAAATATCCATAAAGACATAGTTCCCATAGAACTATGATTCTTGACTTTAACTTTGCTCGTTAAAAACAATACCACTTTCTAATATTATATATTCTCTCAGACATTTTAATTCTAATCTGCACATAACATAATTCTATATCACTCAAATAAGCAAGGGCATAGACAATGAACATAATACCTCTTTTAAATTATCCCACATGAAAAATAAGATTGGAAGAGAAATGCCTATTGTATATTCAGTGTGCATATTACAAAATAAATTGTTTTTGCCTTTTCATGCATACATTCCCTATTGACCATTTCGGAATTCAGTATCCAGAATAGAATTTGAGAGAGATAGTCAGGAAACTCAATTCCCAAATTGATAAAATTTACAAATCAATAGTTTAAATAACGGAACAGTTCACAATCCATACACATTTTATTATGTAACATTGTCCGGTACGCATTAAGGAGTCTGCTGTCCGGTCTGCGGTCAGTTTAGTAATCATGTGAAGGGCCATTATCTATGTTCCCTGCAAGGGCTTGAAATAGCGGGGCATCCGCTTACGCTTATGGTCAATGTGCGTAAGTTCCGCTGCAGAAATACCGCGTGTCAAAGAAAAGTCTTCAGCCCCCCTCTCTCCCGCTGGCTTCTTCGCACGCGCGAAATACCCGGAAAGTGGAGGAACGCATCCGGAGCATATCCTTGAAGACCACTTCCCGTATCGCCGGTAATCTGCTGCATGAACAAAACATCGTCTGCAGCCAGTCCTCTTGCCTGAGACGTGCCAATGTCCGTCATAATGGAGTCCTTTTATAATATGGGGGACGAAAGGCACCGGCGCAGACTGAGACGGTTCATTGATGCAGAGGACTGTATGAGGAAGGGGATAATGGACGATCGTGACGTAGAGCGTGCGACTCAAGAAATCAGTAATGACATCAAAGAGGGACAATGGAAAATAAGGGAATACAACAGAAGTGTGGCAGGTAGAAAAAATAAAAACCACGCCTCTGTAAAGGCGATACATGATTTGAAAAAGTGATCTGAAGACCTTAAGAGAATTTGCCGTAGGCATAAAGAGAGACAAGGAGGCTGTCCAAAATGCAATGGATATCTATCTGAACAATGGAGTATTGGAAAGGACAGTTAATAAAACTAAAGCTATCAAAAGACAAATGTTCAACAGGGCAAACATTACTTTGCTAGTCAATAAACTTATTAGCTTGAACACTTGAACTGCTCCGAAAGTGACGAAGATTCAAGTTTTTCCCATTTCCTCTGTCACTGTATCACTGATTTCTTTTTACCAGTTGATATTCAACTTATTTGATTAGTGATATATGCCCGTTTTCTCTATCACTACGGTATCACAATCCTATCACTGGCAACTTGGATAGGAAACAGGTATTCCGCTTATACATATCTGCATATTAACATATTACAAATAAAACAAACGATAAACACCCTATTCCCATCCCTGTAAATCACTCGATTATTTTATGTAAAAACGGCTATAAAATAGGTGAAACCGGGTGGTTTTTATTGTCCGGCAAGGCACTTTAGTTGCCGGACACCCCCATGTTACCCCCTTTTACACCCGGATGTACCGGCTCCCTACACCCGGATGTAAAGGATGGCAACATGGGGGTGTTTACGGAATTATGTGCTTGTTTCTGCCGGAAAAAGAGAGGGCTTTTGTGGAACGAAGAACCGTATTTCGCCAATTTAATATCTATTGTACCTGTTTTTACATTTGTTTGTTCAATTGTTCTATATGCTTTTTGAAAGGAAAAAGATATCAATAGGTTGATTTTCAGTTATATGATAAAAATACCATGTTTTAGGAGTGATAGAAGAGTGATAGAGGAAAACGTCCTGTATCATTGCCTGTAACGATTGAATATCAACAGATACAACCTCTGTAGTGATAGAGTGATAGATGATTTGCAGAAAACTTTGCATGTTAATCACTATCTTGGAAAATTTTGATGCGGTTGCCCTGTTTATGCGTCGATGATAAATCATAAATCATAAATCTTGATTATCTTTGCAACTCAAATAAAAAAACATCATTAAAGTATGTTGACGCTTAAAGTAATTACGGAAGAAACAGATCGGGTGATTCGCGGTCTGGAAAAGAAACACTTTAAAGGTGCACAGGAAAGCATTGCAAAAGTGATCGAATTGAACGATAAAAGACGTGGTGCGCAAAATCAATTAGATAAAAATCTGGCAGAGGTGAACCAGACTTCGAAAACCATCGGCATGCTGATGAAAGAAGGTAAAAAAGAGGAAGCCGAAATTGCTAAGCAACGTGTTGCTGAGATCAAGGAAGTCAACAAGGCTATCCAGGCCGAAATGGATCAGGCGGCCGAAGATATGCAGAACTTGCTCTATACAATCCCGAATGTTCCTTACGACGAAGTGCCCGAAGGTGTGGGAGCTGACGATAATAAGGTTGAAAAGATGGGCGGTATGGAAACGGAACTGCCGAAAGACGCACTACCCCATTGGGAATTGGCAAAGAAATATGACCTGATCGATTTTGACTTGGGAGTGAAGATCACAGGTGCCGGTTTCCCGGTTTACAAGGGACAAGGTGCGCAGTTGCAGCGTGCGCTGATTAACTTCTTCCTGGATGAAGCCCGTAAATCCGGTTATACGGAAATCATGCCGCCGACAGTTGTGAATGCTGCTTCCGGTTATGGTACGGGCCAGTTGCCTGACAAGGAAGGGCAGATGTATCATTGCGAAGTGGATGATCTTTATCTGATCCCGACAGCCGAAGTCCCAGTTACTAATATCTACCGTGATGTTATCCTCGATGAAAAGCAGTTGCCGATCAAGAACTGCGCCTATACGCAATGTTTCCGTCGCGAAGCCGGCTCTTATGGAAAAGATGTGCGCGGACTGAACCGTTTGCAGAAATTGGAACTTCCGTATCGTATCTTGCGTCTTTGTGGTGGCGATATGAGTTTCACGGCTGCCCTTTGTTTTGATTTTGAAGTTTATTCAGAAGCCCAAAAGCGCTGGTTGGAAGTAAGTTCGGTTTCTAACTTCGATAATTACCAGGCAAACCGTCTGAAATGCCGTTATCGTGACGAGAATAAAAAGACACAGCTCTGCCATACGTTGAATGGCAGCGCATTGGCTTTACCGCGTATCGTCGCAGCCTTGCTCGAAAACAACCAGACTCCCGAAGGCATCCGCATTCCGAAGGCGTTGGTTCCGTATACGGGATTTGATATGATTAAGTAAATAAGTATAGAAAAACTATAGGGTGGTAAAAAAACGGTCGGCATCTGTTTGACAACGGATGTCGACCGTTTTTGGTAGCGACAAGCATCTATTTTCAAAACACCGGTGATTCGATTTTAAAACATATATGCTTTGCAATCAAAACATCGGTGTTTTGATAGATAAGGAATTGTACCAAATCAGATGAACAGATTTACATTCGCCTCTTCTGCCCGTTCGAGATAAGAAGCCACGCCGCCCAGTGTAACATTGTCCATCAGTTCTTCTTTTTGCACGCCCATGACATCCATGCTCATGGTGCAGGCAATCATTTCCACGCCATTGTCTATGGCTTGTTGGATCAGGCTTTCCAGGCTGTCGATTCGCTTTCGCTTCATAATGAGGCGCATCATCCAGCTACCGGCACCTCCCATGTTCATTTTAGACAGTTTGAGTTTGCCACTGTGTGTCGGAAGCATCCAGCCGAACATCTTGCCGAAAATATCTTTGGTGACTGTTGGTTTATGCTGTTTCTTGATCACATTCAGTCCCCAAAAAGTAAAAAACATGGTTACTTTCTTGCCGGTCGAAGCCGCTCCATTGGCAATGACAAAGGAAGCTAACGCCTTGTCCAGGTCGTCGCTGAAGACGATCAGTGTCTTGTTGTCGGCATTGTTCCGAGAAATCTCGCAAGAAGCTGTTTTCTCCTGTTTGCGGATGGTGGCGGCGACCACCCCGTTTTTGTTTTCCAACGCAACCAGCTCTGCACCTGTCATCTTGCACCAGGAAGTGACATCCTTGCCGAAAGCCTGGTCGGTGGCAGTTATCTGAAGTTGTTCGCCGATCTTCAACGCCTCGTAGTTCTTTTTCAATTGCATCACAGGTCCGGGACACATCAGTCCGCAAGCATCTACTTTCAACAGATTGATCTGGGAATCGGAGTATCCATAGCTTGTGCTTTCCGGTATTTCCGGCTTGTGGGAAACGATCTCTTTTATCGGTGCGGTCGCTACGCTCCATGTTTTGTATCCTCCGGATAGGTTGCGCACATGCTTGAAGCCATTTTGTACCAAGATGCGATAGGCCAGGT
>OGCU01000746.1_pt1 | contig 13376 bp, 10 predicted proteins | sample 1570251 | NCBI WGS metagenome assembly OGCU01 (sample SAMEA2582182, study PRJEB24529) | metagenome | biome: Human gut stool | place: China | collected 2011
ACCGGTATCTGTGTTTAAGTCTTAGTTTTTATAACTAAGGTTTTTTTTGTTACTTGTATTAATCTATATAATTTAAAACAGTTTTGTTTAATATAGTATATTGTGATAGAATGAAAGCGTATTATAAAAAACTATTTAAACAATGAGGTGATAATTATGAGTACAATTAGTCATTATAAAGAAGTAGATATTAATAAAAAGAATCCTCTTCTTTCACAAATTAGAACGACTGTTGAAACAGCATTTTATGGCAACAATTTTGAAAGAGTAACAGATATTTCAAAAGCATATTATTTAGCAAAAAATTGTCCTAGTACAATTGTGACAGATGTTCCAATAAAGCATACCCAAGAATTAGGGTTACCAGTAGATTCTAAAATGTTAGTAAATAATCATGGAAAAATTGTTGGAAGAACAGCAGCTGCACGACATATTATTGGGCATTTAGGAGAAGATACTAACGAATTAGCAGGAGTCCTTAGAGATGCAATTTTTGAAGCTAGTGACAGAAAATTCTATAAGACAGAAGTTTATGTAGGATTAGATGAAGATTTTATGTTAAAATCACACCTTGCTGTTCCAAAAGGTTATGAATTTAATATGTTATCATATATGCTAAATTTTCAACCAGTAACTTCAGAATATGAAAAAATGTATCAAGCTTCTCATAAATATGAAGAAGGAGACATTTTTATTTATGCTGATCCTGAATTTAAAGATGAAAATTATCCTAATGGTCTAGTAATAATTGATGCTGAACATAACGTAGCTGCAATATTAGGATTAAGATATTTTGGAGAATTAAAAAAAGCGACATTAACATTAGCTTGGGCAATAGCTCATAGACATGGATATACAGCTTCACATGGTGGAGAAAAAGTATTTAGATTTGATGATAAAGATGATAAAGTTTTTGCATTCTATGGGCTATCCGGTTCAGGAAAATCAACATTGACTCATGCTAAGCATGGTGGCAAATATGATATTGATGTTCTTCATGATGATGCTTTTGTAATTTCAAGAATAAATGGAAGTTCAGTTGCATTAGAACCAGCCTATTTTGATAAGACTAATGATTATATGCCTGGTTCAAAAGAAGCAAGCTACTTTACCACAGTTATGAATGTGGGTGTAACGTTAAATGAGGAAAATAAGCGAGTTTTAGTAACTGAAGATTTACGTAATGGAAATGGTCGTACAATTAAGTCAAGATATGCTTCCTTGAATAGGGTAGATAAAGAAAATGCACCTATAGATTCTATTTTTTGGATTATGAAAGATGATAGTCTTCCACCTGTTGTTAAGTTAGATAATCCAACGTTAGCAGCAACTTTTGGAGTAACATTAGCTACTAAGAGATCAACAGCAGAAAATGTAGTAAATGCTGATAGAAATTCTCTTGTAATTGAACCCTTTGCTAATCCATTTCGTGCATATCCATTAGCTGAAGATTATCGTGACTTTAAAGAGTTATTTGAAAAACGTAATGTATCTGGTTATATAGTGAATACAGCATCTTATAACGGTATTGATATTGATAAAGAGATAACTTTACAAATTTTAGAAGATATAGCTAATGAAAAAGTTAATTGGGAAAAATTTGGTTCTTTAGATGGAATGTATTACTTACCATTTGAAAAATATCCAGTTGATTTTAAAGATAAGAGTTACACTGAGAAATTGAAGAGAAGATTAGAAATTAGACTGGAATGGATTGAAAAGTATGAGGGAAACCATCCTGATAATCCATTGCCAGCTGAAATAAAAGATTGTTTAAGTAATTTAATTAATGAATTAAATTAAACAATAACGGATAAAATTCTCTAGATGGTCTTTTTGGTAGTTTTTTCCCCTTTTTTTTGTTACTATGTAAATAATAGTAGTCGGAAAGGCAGGCAGAGCTTTTATGGAAATGGAAAAAATAAATGAAAATACTATTCGTGTAGTATTAGATGATGAAGATTTAACAGCTCGGGGAATAAAATTCTTGGATCTGCTAGGAAACCAGAAAGAGATTGAGAGTTTCTTTTATGAAATTTTAGATGAAGTAGATGTTGAACATGAGTTTAGGGAAAATGATGCAGTAACATTTCAATTAGTACCTAATAAAGAAAGTGGTCTAGAGATATTTATCACTAAAGTAAATCCTGATGATATCACAGATCAAGATGGAGAAAAAGAAACTGAAAATGAGAATGAAACTGTAGAAGACACAGAGGATGTAAAAAAGGATATAGATGCCTCTAGTGATGAGTTGTTGAATTTAATTAAAAATAGTATCGAAAATTCACGGAATATTGCTGAAAATAGAGATTATAGTCGTAGATCTAAAATAGATGATGACGAGGTTATTCAGTATTTAAATGACGATACAAAAAAGAAATATGTGTTTGTAGTAGAATTTTCAACATTTGAAGATTTTGTTCAATTAGCGCATGTTTTAAGAATTGAAGGTGGAGTTTCTAACCTGTATTCTTACCAAGAAAAATACTATCTTGAATTGGTATTGTTTGATGATAACTATTCTGAAGAATCTGCAAAGGATTTAATTTCACTCTCTTTTGAATATGGAAAGAATTCTAAGATTTCTCCGGTTCTTTTAAAAGAAAGAGGAAAATTAGTGATGGGGCAGACAGCGTTAGAGTTAGCTCGGTATTATTTTAAATAAGTTAAATAAAATCCCTTTCTTGCGTATTTTCACGTAGGAGGGGATTTTTTGATATATGCTAAAGATGAAAAAAATAATATTGTAGAAGCAAATATGGCTAAAAAAGGAAGAAAATATTATTGTTCTGGTTGTCATGGGCAAGTGATATTGAGATGTGGAAAATTAAGAGTTAGTCATTTTGCGCATAAAAAGCATGCTTGTGATATCTTTTCCGAAGGTGAAACATCAGAACATTTAAGAGGAAAGAAATTATTAATGACATGGTTAAGAAAAGAAGGAAAGGATCCACAAATAGAAGCATATTTGACTTCATTACATCAAAGACCTGATATTTTGTGTAATAATAAAGCTTTTGAGTTTCAATGTTCGCCAATATCTGTAGAAAGAATGAGTGAAAGATCTAAAGGATATATAAGTGAAGGATATGATTTCTTTTGGTTTTTAGGTAAGAGGCATTTGATCAAAAAGAGATTAACACAACAAATAGCACAATTTATACGATGGCATAAAAATCTAGGATTCTACTTAATTTATATTAATGTAGAACAAAGAAATATGGAGGTTTATTACCATATTCAACAAGCTGACTTTTTACCAGTCCGTTTTTATAGAAAAAAAGTAAATAGCTGGAAGGAATTACAAGATTTCTTTAAGCAAAATAGAATAAAGAATTATAATTTATTGTCTATATCAGAGAGAAAACGACAAAAAAATTGTTTTTATAGAAATTGTTTGCAATCGACGAACAAATTTAAAGAGTTACAAGTAATATGTTATATCCATGGATATATACTACAAGAAATATACGAAGAAATTTCAAGCGAAAGATATACTTATCCAATCTACAAGGAATATATATTCACTAAAAAAATGTACGAAAAGTTGAATTTAAAAGATATAGAACTCTATTATCAATTACCATTCATCAATTTTAGTAACATTGATTAAATAAAAGGTAAGTTAAAAAATTTGAAAAAATATATATTTTCTTTTAATATTTATGTATGAGATGAATACATCAAATAAAAGAAAAGAAGTGAATTTTATGTCTGAAAAGAAAGCAAAAAGATTACTTCAGAGAAATGAAGTTCCAGAAGAATTAACGTGGGATTTAACAAAAGTATTTAAAAGTGATGAAGAGTTTGAAAAGGAGTACCAAGCTGTAAAAGATGAAGTACAGAACTTCAGAAAATTACAAGGTACAATGGATCAAGGTAGTCAAAGATTTTTACAAATCATTGAAAATTTCTTAAGTATTAATAGGAAATTTGAAAAAGTTTATGTATATGCAAGTATGAAAAATGATCAAGATACTACAAACGCTAAGTATCAAGGATATAATGAAATGGTTGATGCATTAGCTGCTGAATTTTCAGAATCTATATCCTGGTTCGAACCTGAGTTACTAGAATTAGATGAAGATAAATTAAAGCAATATTTTGTAGAAAAAAAAGAATTAAAACAGTATGAACATTTAATTGAGAGTATGTTGGTCATGAGAAAACATACGCTTGATAAAAAAAGTGAGTCTTTATTAGCTGGAGCTAGTGATATCTTTGGGACATCGCAAAATGTTTTTGGCATTTTAAACAACGCAGATCTAAAGTTTCCAATAGTAAAAGATGATAATGGTGATGATATTCAATTATCGCATGGTGTTTATGGAAAATTAATAGAATCTACAAATAGGAAAGTTAGAAAAGCTGCATTCAAGGGATTATACAGTGTTTATGACCAATTTAAGCATACAATGGCGACAACATTAATTGGAAATGTTAAGGTGCATAACTTTAAAGCAAGAGTTCGTAATTATAAAGATGCTAGAGAAGCTGCCACAACATCTAATCATATTCCAACAGAAGTCTATGATGTATTACTGGAACAAGTACACAAAAATCTTCCATTATTACATCGCTATGTAAAACTTAGAAAGAAGATATTAGGTGTCGATGAACTCCATATGTATGATATGTATACACCGTTAACTGAAGATAGTAAGCTCACTTACAATTACATTCAAGCACAAATTGAAGCCAAAAAAGCACTTAAAGTATTGGGAATGGATTATTTAACGCACGTTAGTGAAGCATTTGAAAATCGTTGGATAGATGTAGTTGAAAATAAAGGAAAGAGAAGTGGAGCATATTCATCAGGAGTTTATGATACTCCGCCATATATCTTATTAAATTGGCAAGATAATTTAGAAAATCTTTTTACCTTGGTACATGAGATGGGACATAGTATGCATAGTTATTACACTAGTCATAATCAACCCTATCAGTATGGAGATTACCCAATATTTTTGGCAGAAATAGCTTCAACTACTAATGAAAATATTTTGACGGATTATCTATTAAAGAATAACGATGAAAAAGAGATATTAATCTATATTTTAAATCACTATTTAGATGGATTTAAAGGTACGGTATATCGTCAAACACAATTTGCAGAATTTGAAAAATGGATTCATGAACAAAATTCCAAAGGAGTGCCACTAACTGCTAAATCAATTTCTGAATATTACTTAGAATTAAATAAGAAATACTATGGTAGTGATGTAGTAAGTGATCCTGAGATAGCTTTAGAATGGGCTAGAATTCCGCATTTCTATTATAATTTCTATGTTTATCAATATGCGACAGGATTTGCGGCAGCAACTACTTTAGCTGAAAATATTTTATCTGGCGATGAAAATAAATTAAATAAATATTTAACTTACTTAAAAGCAGGTAGTAGTAAATATCCATTGGAAGTTATGAAAGATGCGGGTGTGGATATGACAGATTCTTCATACTTAGAGAAAGCATTTAAAGTTTTTGAAGAAAGATTAAGTCAATTAGAGACATTATTGTCAGAAAAATAAGTATAAATAAAAAAGATTGGAGATCATTAATTTAATGATTACCAATCTTTTTTTGTCATAGTATCAATTGAACGTAAATAAGAATTAGTTTAACAAAGTTTCATAATAGGTGTTCCACCACTATTTTGTTGTCTCTGTGAGAGTAAGACTTTCTTTATTTCATCTAATGATTCACAACCAGAAAAAGAATACGCAGAATTATTATTAGCTGAGCAATCATAAACAACAATTGTAGGATGTTCAGTTACATTCATTTCCGTAGCTAATTCTTGATCTTGTTTAAAAGCTTCTATTGCTAATTTAGAATGTCTATCTTGTTCGAAAATATCCCAATCTAACCCACTTTTTTGTGCAGCTAATTTAATGGTTTCAAAATTATAATCTTTTTGATCATTAACTACAAGTTGTTGCACATTTAGTAAGAAGTTCCTTCCTTTTTTCTTTCCTTGAAAAGAGGCAGCTTTAAAATCGATAGATGAATGATAGATATTTTCAGATAGTCTATTACGTATATCAACATTATTTAGTGGAATATTCATGCGACACATAACATCATTAATAGTTTTGAAATTCATTAAAGGAACAAAATTGAAGTTAATTTTTTCATTCAATGAATCACCTAATTTTAATATGTTTTGTTCAGTATGGTAGCATGTACTACCTAATGGATTAATAAATAGATACATATCTAACACATTGGTTGCCTCCTAAAACCTTCGCTCTATTCAAGTATACTTTAACTAAAAATAAATGAAATTTCAAAGATTTTGTTTTTTCGTCTTTACATATCCTTTACAAAAGCACCCAAGGCTCTTTACATTAACTAGATATAATTAAATTGAGCAAATGGGAGGATAATATAATGAAAAAAATAAAAATTCTTATAGGAAGTTTATTAATTGCAATCTTGATGACAGGATGTGCAAGTAAAAAAAACAATAATATAACTATTGTTGGTTCAACAGCAATGCAACCAATGATAGAAATGGCAGCAGAAGAATTCCAACATCACTCTAAAGTAAGAATAACTGTTCAAGGTGGAGGCTCAGGAACAGGCTTAAGTCAGGTACAAGCAGGAGCTGTAGCTATTGGAAATTCAGATATTTTCGCACAACAACAACCAGGAATTAAAGCTGAAAAATTACAAGATAATAAAGTAGCTGTTGTTGGTATTGCACCTGTAGTTAATAAGAAAGTAGGTATAGATAATTTATCTATGGAGCAATTAAAAGGAATTTTTACAGGTAAATATACTAACTGGAAACAGGTTGGAGGAAAAAATCAAAAAATCATTGTAATTAATCGTGCTCAGGGAAGTGGAACAAGAAAAGCATTTGAAAGCGACGTATTAAAAGGTGAAAGTGCTATTAAAGCACAAGAACAAGATTCAAGTGGAACAGTACAAAAAATGATAGCTGCTACACCGGGATCTATAAGTTATTTAGCTTTTCCTTATTTGAATAAAGATGTTCAAAAATTAAGTATAGATAATGTAAAACCTAATGCAAAAAATGTTGAAAATAATGATTGGAAAATTTGGGCATATGAACATATGTATACAAAGAAAAAGGTAGATAAAAAAGTTAAGAAATTTATTGATTATATTTATACAAAAGAAGTTCAACAAAATCTAGTTAAAACTTTAGGCTACATTACAATTCATGATATGAAAGTTCAGAAAGATGAGAACGGAAATATTGAAGAAATTCAGAGATGAGGAAACTTATATGAGAGATGAAATTAGAGAAAAAATTCAGAAAAATTCAAAAGCAACTTATCAAGAAATATTTGGAAAGTTGCTAGTATCAATAAGTATTATTATCATTTTGCTGATTGTAAGTGCAATCTTTGGCTTTATTTTTTCAAAAGGAATTGCAACATTTACGGAAAATAATGCTCAAGTTAAAGATTTTTTTACAGGTACTAATTGGAATCCAAGTATGAATGAAAAAGGACATCCGCAAGTAGGAGCATTACCAATGATTTTGGGATCATTCGTAGTGACTTTGCTTTCAGCCTTGGTTGCAACCCCATTTGCCATTGGAGCAGCCATCTTTATGACTGAAATTTCTCCGAAAGGGGCTAAATTCCTACAACCCGCCATCGAACTTTTGGTCGGGATTCCATCTGTTGTATATGGATTCATTGGTCTCCAAGTCGTGGTTCCATTTGTTCGCTTAATTTTTGGTGGAACAGGTTTTGGTATTCTTTCAGGTACCTTTGTCTTGTTCGTCATGATTCTACCAACCGTAACCTTTATGACAACAGATACGCTTCGTGCAGTGCCTCGTCACTATCGTGAAGCTAGTCTAGCAATGGGGGCTACACGCTGGCAAACGATTTGGCGTGTGACACTTAATGCGGCTAAACCAGGTATTTTCACGGCCGTTATCTTTGGTATGGCCCGTGCCTTTGGTGAAGCTCTGGCCATCCAAATGGTTGTCGGAAATTCCGCCGTGATTCCAACTTCTTTAACGACACCAGCAGCAACATTGACTTCTGTCTTGACTATGGGAATCGGAAATACAGTCATGGGTACTGTTTCAAACAATGTCCTTTGGTCTCTCGCCTTGGTGCTCTTATTGATGAGTCTTGGTTTCAATATGTTGGTGAAATTCATTACCCGTGAGAGAAAGAGAAATTATGAACGCTAAAAAAATTGATAAAATTGCCATCAGCACGCTTTATGTGATTGCTGGCATTATTGTAACAATCCTGGCAGCCTTGATTCTCTATATCTTGGTTCGCGGGATACCACACATCAGCTTATCATTCCTGACTAGTCGATCATCTTCCTACAAAGCTGGTGGAGGAATTGGGGTTCAACTCTACAATTCATTCTTCCTTTTGGTTATAACCTTGATTATTTCTGTGCCTCTTTCAATGGGAGCTGGCATCTTCTTATCAGAATATGCTAAAAAAGGACGACTTACCAACTTTGTCCGTACCTGTATTGAAATCCTATCTTCACTACCTTCAGTGGTGGTCGGACTCTTTGGTTATTTGATTTTCGTTGTCCAATTCCAGTATGGATTTTCAATCCTATCAGGTGCCTTAGCTTTAACGGTCTTTAACCTACCACAAATGACTCGTACGGTTGAAGATAGTTTACGAACAGTTCACCATACCCAACGTGAAGCTGGCCTAGCTCTAGGCTTGTCTCGATGGGAAACTGTCTGTCACGTTGTTGTTCCAGAAGCCTTACCTGGTATTGTTACTGGTATCGTTCTTGCTTCTGGTCGTATTTTCGGGGAAGCAGCAGCACTTATCTATACAGCAGGTCAATCGGCACCAGCACTTAACTGGAGCGACTGGAATCCGCTTAGTATCTCTAGTCCAATCTCGATTTTCCGCCAAGCAGAAACACTTGCTGTTCACATCTGGAAGGTCAACTCAGAAGGTACGACACCTGACGCCACTGCAGTATCTGCTGGTTCAGCAGCAGTGCTCTTGATTTTCATTCTGATTTTCAACTTTGGTGCACGTCGTTTGGGAGCTTACCTCCATAAGAAATTAACATCCGCTTAAAGGAGTTATCATGACAAAATATAATTGGGACGAGCGTCATATTATCACCTTCCCAGAGAAGAAGCTCGCTCTTGAAACAAAGGACTTACATGTCTATTATGGTCAAAAAGAAGCCATCAAAGGTATCGACATGCAATTCGAGAAAAATAAAATTACGGCTCTTATTGGACCTTCAGGATGCGGGAAATCAACCTTTCTTCGTAGCCTAAACCGTATGAATGATACGATTGATATTGCCAAGGTTACTGGACAAATCCTTTATCAAGGAGTCGATGTTAACGCAAGTAATATCAATGTTTATGAAATGCGTAAACATATTGGAATGGTTTTCCAACGTCCAAATCCATTCGCCAAGTCTATTTACAGAAATATCACCTTTGCTCACGAACGTAAAGGTGTAAGAGATAAGCAAACCTTGGACGAGATTGTTGAAACATCACTTAAGCAAGCTGGACTTTGGGATCAAGTTAAAGATGACCTTCATAAATCTGCCTTTACCCTCTCAAGTGGTCAGCAGCAACGTCTTTGTATTGCAAGAGCTATTGCCGTGAAACCGCAGATTCTCCTCATGGATGAGCCTGCAGCTTCATTAGACCCTGTAGCTACTATGCAGCTCGAAGAGACCATGTTTGAACTTAAGGAAGACTACTCTATTATCATCGTGACGCACAATATGCAACAAGCAGCGCGTGCTAGTGATTATACAGCATTCTTCTACCTTGGTGATCTTATCGAATATGATGAAACCAAGAAAATCTTCCAAGATGCTGCCCTACAGTCAACCAATGACTATGTATCAGGACGCTTTGGATAGAAAGGAGCACTTATGACTGAACCTATCATTTCAATCAATGATTTATCGGTGTATTTCAATAAGAAAAAAGCCCTCAATAATGTGACAATGGATTTCTATCCAAATGAAATCACGGCCCTTATCGGTCCTTCAGGATCCGGGAAATCAACCCTGCTCCGTTCTATCAACCGAATGGGAGATTTAAATCCCGAGTGGACACTTACTGGTGCTGTTTCCTACAATGGTCACAATGTCTACAGTCCTCGAACAGATACCGTTGAGCTCCGTAAAGAAATCGGAATGGTCTTCCAACAACCCAATCCTTTTCCAATGTCTATCTATGAAAACGTGGTTTATGGCCTTCGTATCAATGGTATCAAAGATAAGGCTGTTCTTGATCAAGCAGTAGAAGAATCACTAAAGGGTGCTTCAATCTGGGAAGAGGTTAAAGACCGTCTCCATGACTCAGCACTTGGACTTTCAGGAGGGCAACAACAACGTGTCTGTATTGCACGGGTTCTTGCCACGTCTCCAAAGGTTATCCTTCTTGATGAACCAACGTCTGCCCTCGACCCTATCTCCGCTGGTAAGATTGAGGAAACCCTCTATAACCTTAAAGAACAATACACCTTGTTGCTAGTCACTCGTTCTATGCAGCAGGCAAGTCGTATCTCACAACGAACAGCCTTTTTCCTCGATGGAGAACTCATTGAGTATTCATCAACGAAAGACATGTTCCTAAATCCACAACATAAAGAAACTGAAGATTATATTACCGGTAAATTCGGTTAAGAAAGGACAGATTACTAAAAAAATTATGATGTTACGAACACCCTTCGAAGAAGAATTAGAAAAACTCCACAACCAATTTTACGCTATGGGTACAGAGGTTGCAGCTCAGCTTAAGAAAGCTGTACGTGCCTTTATCAGCCATGATCGTGATTTGGCTAAGGAAGTCATTGAAAATGACGAAATCGTCAATAACTACGAAACCAAACTTGAGAAAAAATCACTTGAAATTATTGCTCTACAGCAACCTGTATCAAGTGATTTGCGTACAGTTATCACCGCACTTAAAGCATCTAGCGACGTTGAGCGTATGGGTGACCATGCCGTTGCTGTCGCTAAAGCAACCATCCGCATTAAAGGTGAGGAACGCCTAACTGAAATTGAAGCTGAAATCAAGAAAATGGGGAAAGCAGTCCGCCACATGGTCGAAGATGCTCTAGATGTTTACTTGAACAGTGACGAACAACGCGCTTATGAAATCGCAGCTTCAGATGAAATCATTGATAACTATTTCCGTGATATTCAAGCCATGACAGTAGAAGGTGTTCGTAAGAATCCAGATGCTGCCTTCGCTGCCAAAGAATATTTCCAAGTACTTATGTATTTGGAACGTATCGGTGACTATGCCCGCAATCTCTGCGAGTGGGTTGTCTACCTCAAATCCGGTAAAATCATTGAACTGTAGGCAAAGCTTCCAATCTATGTTATAATGGGTTTGTATTGAATAATTCAGACCCTTTTCTTTTGTAAAAGAGTCTAATATCGAAACATTTGTCAGTCTGTTTCGATACGAAAAGTTAGATTAGGAGTATATACGTATGACAGCATCTGTTGCTCGTTTTATCGAAAGTTTCATCCCTGAAAATTACAATCTTTTCTTGGACATTAATCGTTCTGAAAAGACCTTTACAGGGAATGTTGCCATTACAGGTGAAGCCCTTGATAACCATATCTCCCTTCACCAAAAAGACCTTACCATTAGTTCCGTTCTCTTGGATAATGAATCATTGAACTTCCAAATGGATGATGCTAACGAAGCCTTCCATATTGAACTTCCAGAGACCGGTGTTTTGACGCTTGTCATTGAATTCTCTGGTCGTATTACAGATAATATGACAGGGATTTACCCATCATATTACACCTACAATGGTGAGAAAAAAGAAATTATTTCAACGCAGTTTGAATCTCATTTTGCGCGTGAAGCCTTCCCATCTGTTGATGAACCAGAAGCTAAAGCTACTTTTGATTTCTCATTGAAATTTGATGCTGAAGAAGGCGATATCGCTTTGTCAAATATGCCTGAGATCAATAGCCATTTGCGTGAAGAGACTGGAGTTTGGACTTTTGAGACAACCCCTCGTATGTCTACATACCTCCTTGCCTTTGGTTTTGGAGCTCTTCAAGGTAAGACAGCGAAAACACAAAACGGTACTGAAGTTGGTGTCTTCGCTACAGTTGCACAAGCTGAAAACAGCGTTGACTTTGCCCTTGATATTGCCGTTCGTGTCATTGATTTTTACGAAGACTACTTCCAAGTCAAGTATCCTATCCCATTATCATACCACCTTGCTCTTCCTGACTTCTCAGCGGGTGCCATGGAAAACTGGGGTCTCGTTACCTATCGTGAAGTTTACCTCCTTGTAGATGAAAATAGCTCAGCTGCAAGTCGTCAACAAGTAGCCCTTGTAGTTGCCCACGAATTGGCTCACCAATGGTTCGGTAACCTTGTTACCATGAAATGGTGGGATGATCTTTGGTTGAATGAAAGCTTTGCCAATATGATGGAGTATGTTTCAGTAGATGCCATTGAACCTAGCTGGAACATCTTTGAAGATTTCCAAACAACTGGTGTGCCTCATGCCCTCCAGCGTGATGCTACAGATGGTGTTCAGTCAGTCCACATGGAAGTTAATCACCCAGATGAGATTAATACCCTCTTTGATAGTGCTATCGTTTATGCTAAGGGTAGCCGTCTCATGCATATGCTTCGCCGTTGGTTAGGTGACGAAGCCTTTGCTAAAGGACTTAAAGCTTACTTAGAAAAACATCAGTACAACAACACTATTGGACGAGATCTCTGGAATGCCCTCTCTGATGCTTCTGGTAAAGATGTCTCTAGTTTCATGGATACTTGGTTGGAGCAACCAGGTTACCCTGTTGTTAGTGCAGAAGTAGTTAACGACACTCTTATTCTTAGTCAAAAACAATTCTTCATTGGTGAACATGAAGATAAAGGGCGTCTTTGGGAAATTCCATTGAACACAAATTGGAAAGGACTCCCAGACACACTCTCAGAAGAGCGTATTGAGATTCCAAATTATAGCCAGCTTGCTGCTGAAAATAAAGGAGCTCTTCGCCTTAATACAGCAAATACGGCACATTACATCACAGACTACCAAGGACAACTCTTGGACCAACTCTTAGAGGAATTTGCTAACCTTGATACGGTAAGTAAACTTCAAATCTTACAAGAACGTCGTCTTCTTGCTGAAAGTGGCCGTATCTCCTACGCAAGCCTAGTGGCTCTTCTTGATCTTGTCGAAAAAGAAGAAAGCTTCTTGATTGCACAAGCTAAGTCTCAAATCCTCGCTGGTTTGAAACGCTTTATCGATGAGGATACAGAAGCAGAAGTGCACTACAAGGCTTTGGTACGTCGTCAATTCCAAAACGACTTTGAACGTCTTGGTTTCGATGCCAAAGATGGAGAGTCAGATGAAGATGAAATGGTTCGTCAA
>OGCU01000747.1_pt1 | contig 13366 bp, 10 predicted proteins | sample 1570251 | NCBI WGS metagenome assembly OGCU01 (sample SAMEA2582182, study PRJEB24529) | metagenome | biome: Human gut stool | place: China | collected 2011
TGGCGGATGGACTGTCTGTCCGTAACGTCGAAGAAATAGTACGTGGCGGAGTGGATGCGGCGGCTCTCGAACAGGCCAGGAAGGAAAAGCCTGCCCAGCGGAAACCGAAACTTCCCGAGGAATTCAACTTGCTGAAGGACCATCTGTCCAGTTTCTTTAATACGAAGGTCCAATTGGTATGCAACGAAAAAGGAAAAGGTAAAATAACGATCCCCTTTGCATCTGAAGATGAATTGGAAAAACTGATCGGCTTGTTGGATAAGTTGAAATGAGAAACTGGAAAGCAATTTTGTGGATAATAGCCCTCCTGTGCGGTTCGGTATGGACCGGCCATGCGCAGAGGACGATAACGGCAAAGCAGGATACGGTGATATCTTCCGATTCGGCCGTAACGGCTGTGGTTCCCGGAGAAACGGCCAAGGCCGATTCGACAGTGAAGGCTGTGCTTTCGGCTGCCGACTCGCTTCCCCAACCGAAGGTGAAGCTGAAGGAGTTCAAACCCGATCCTAACAAAGCGTTGCTGTATGCCTTGGTGCCGGGTCTGGGACAGATATATAACAGGAAGTATTGGAAGCTCCCGTTGGTATATGGGGCCTTTATGGGCTGTATGTATGCCATCACTTGGAACAATAAGAATTATAAGGACTATTCGACTGCCTATTTCGATATCATGGAGGATTACCAAAAGGTATTGGCGGCAGAGAAGGATGGACAAAAGTATGAGGGACCTTGGCAGGAGAGTTGGACGATCTTTGTCAGAAACGGTGAGGAGAGCACGTATGTCTCGAATGCACAGTTCCAGGAAAACCTGAAGCGCCGGAAAGATTATTTCCGCCGTTACAGGGATTTGAGCATTATCATTACGGTCGGGGTATATGCGATCAGTATTATCGATGCGTATGTGGATGCCCAACTGTTTGACTTTGACATTTCTCCGGACCTGAGTCTGCACTGGTCGCCGGAGGTAACCCCGAAGACCCGCTATACGCCGGGCTCGTATGGATTGAATTGCAGTTTTAAGTTCTGACATCATGAATAAAAACCTACTTATTCTATTCTGCCTGTTCAGCCTGATGCAGGTCTCCCGCGCACAAGACCCTATATTCGGCGAACCGCAGCATTCGACATTATCGGCAGACTCGCTCTCTGACGTAGTGGGCTTGATACCTGAAAGTCTCGATGCAAACGTGGATAGTTTGCTCCATTCCTGGCATGTGCAATACTTTTCGAAAGTGGATGAGTATTGTCACGATGATGCGGAGAATGTCTATTTTCCCGATTCGGTCTACGAAGAACGCTTGGAACGTCTGCCGAGTGTGATCCGTTTGCCTTACAACGAGGTGGTGAGGGATTGTATCGACCTGTATGCCGGACGCAAGCGTGACCTGGTACGCTATATGTTGGGTATGGCGGATTTCTATTTCCCCATTATCGAACAGGTGCTCGACAAGCATAACCTGCCTTTGGAACTGAAGTATCTGGCTGTCGTCGAAAGTGCCCTGAATCCGGTTGCCCTTTCGCGTGTGGGGGCTTGCGGGTTATGGCAATTCATGCTTCCGACCGGCAAGATATATGGTTTGGAGATCAACAGCCTGCTGGATGAACGGCGTGATCCGGAGAAGGCGACAGAGGCGGCCTGTAAGTATTTTGAAGATATGTACGCCATCTATGGCGACTGGAACCTGGTGCTGGCTTCCTATAACTGTGGTCCGGGCAATGTGAACAAGGCGATCCGCCGTTCCGGGGGAAAGACCGATTTTTGGGAGATCTTCCGCTACTTGCCTCGTGAAACCCGTTCGTATGTACCGCTGTTTATCGCAGCCAATTATATCATGAATTACTATTGCGATCATAATATTTGCCCTATGCAGACCAGTCTGCCGTTGGCGACCGATACGGTTATGGTGAACAGCATGCTTCACCTGCAACAGGTTTCCGATGTGCTGGGGATCGACATCGAACAGCTTCGTGCGCTCAACCCGCAATATAAACGCGATATCATTCCGGGAAATACGGAACCTTCCGTATTGAAACTTCCGGCATCGCAGACTTATGCGTTTGTTGACAAGGAGGATTCGGTCTATACGCATCGTATAGAGGAGTTGCTGGCCAACTGCATACCGGTCAACGCTGCCGACGGATCAAAGAATCTTACGCTTGAGAAAATTACCCATGTGGTAGCCTCCGGTGAGAATATCTATACCATCGCGAACCGCTACGGCGTTACTCCGAAGGATATCCGTAAGTGGAACGGACTCGGTTCCAACCGTGTTGCCAAAGGTCGCCGTTTGCGTCTGCATGTCGATAACGGAGGTGTCGCATTTGCTTCCGCCAAGACAAAGAAGACCGAAAAGGACGGAGCTGTCAAAGCGGGACAGAAAGCAACCCCTGTCGTTACCAAGAGCAACCAGACAGCCCGCGTTTCAGGCAAAAGTTTGACTTATAAAGTACAGTCCGGCGATTCCCTTTATTCCATTGCCAAGAAGTATCCGGGAGTTTCTACAGACGACTTGCAGAGGGCCAACGGGCTGACCAGTGCCGATATCCGGCCGGGCCAGGTCTTGAAAATCCCGGTCGTTTGACTTTTTCTGTCGCATTCGGGGATATATAAGCAAATATTTATATATATTTGCCTACATACACGTTAAAAAACGGAAGGGCATTCGATATGAGCGACATAAATGATACAAAAGACACAGCAGGCATGCAGCCCGACCAGAAGGCGAAACCCGCTCTCTCGGCCGACGAGCAGATGATTCAGGACGGCTTTAACGCGCTGTTGCAGGATTACCTTAATTCAAATCACCGGCGTAAGGTGGAACGCATAACCAAGGCGTTCAATTTTGCCAATCAGGCACATGCCGGCGTGAAGCGTCGTTCGGGAGAGCCTTACATCATGCACCCGATTGCCGTGGCGCGTATTGTTTGCCGCGAGATGGGACTGGGTTCCACTTCCATCTGTTCGGCTTTGTTGCACGACGTGGTGGAGGATACCGAATATACGGTCGAGGATATTAAGGACATGTTCGGCGAGAAGATCGCCCAGATCGTGGATGGCCTGACGAAGATATCCGGCGGTATCTTCGGCGAACAGGCGTCGGCGCAGGCAGAGAATTTCCGTAAGCTGTTGCTGACGATGAGCGACGATATCCGGGTGATCCTGATCAAGATAGCCGCCCGCTCCACAACATGCGTACTTTGGGTTCCATGTTGCCCGCGAAGCAGTTCAAGATAGCCGGTGAGACGCTTTACCTTTATGCCCCTTTGGCACACCGTCTGGGGCTTTTCACCATCAAGACGGAGCTGGAAGACCTGAGCTTCAAGTATGAGCATCCGCAGGAATATGCCTTTATCAATCTGAAATTGAAATCTACGGAAGCAGCCCGTAACACTTTGTTCGAGCATTTTGCCGTGCCGGTGGACAGGAAGTTGAAGGAGATGGGGCTCAACTATGAAATGCGTGCCCGTGTGAAATCCGCCTATTCCATCTGGAACAAGATGGAAAGCAAAGGCGTCAGTTTTGAAGACATCTACGATATATATGCCGTCCGTATCATCTTCGACCCGCTGCCGGGTGTGGATGAGAAGAACCAATGTTGGGATATCTATTCCGCTATCACGGATATCTACCGTATTCGACCGGACCGTATCCGCGATTGGGTGAGCCGTCCGAAAGCCAACGGTTATCAGGCGTTGCACCTGACCGTGATGGGACCTGACGGGCAATGGGTGGAAATACAGATCCGCAGCCGCCGTATGGACGAGATTGCCGAGAAAGGCTTTGCCGCCCATTGGAAGTATAAGGAGCATAATATAGAAGAAGATACGGAGCTCGACAAATGGTTGCAGACCATTACCGAGATACTGGAAAGCCCGGACCCGAACGCTTTGGACTTTCTTGATACGATCAAGCTGAATCTCTTTACCTCCGAGATATTCGTCTTTACCCCGAAAGGCGACATCAAGACGTTGCCCCAGGGGGCTACTGCCCTGGACTTCGGATATGCCCTTCACTCGGATATCGGGAACAAGTGTATCGGTGCGAAAGTCAACCATCGTTTGGTTCCGCTCAGCCATCAGTTGGCAAGTGGCGACCAGGTAGAGATCCTGACCTCCCGTTCGCAGAACCCGCAACCGGAGTGGTTGAATTTCGTCACGACAGCAAGGGCACGTGCCAGGATTGACGCTTACCTGAAAAGGATTCGTAAAGAGGCGGCAAAAGAAGGAGAAATTAAGGTGATCGATGCTTTCAAACGCAATAATTTGGAGGCAAATACATCCAATATCGACAAACTATGTATGTATTTCGGTTTCTCTAAACGCGAAGAATTCTACTATGCAGTAGAGAAAGGGGATGTGATCCTGCCGGAAAATATCCACAAATTGCTGAAAGAGAAAACAGACAATGTTCTCTTTAAGTACGTCAAACAGGCGCTCCGGGTAGCAACGAAAGCGACTACCGGGAAGAAAGAGGAAGAGGAACAACCGAAAGAAAAACCGAAATATGACAAGAAGAAGCCTTATATCCTGAAGGAGGAAGCTTTCGAACGCAATTACGTCATTGCCGATTGCTGTAAACCGATTCCCGGCGACGAGTCGTTGGGCTTTATCAATGATGACGGCAACGTGGTAGTCCACAAACGTTCCTGTCCGATCGCCATGCGCCTGAAAAGCAGCTTTGGCGAACGCATCCTGAATACGGAATGGAGCAGCCATCATTCCTCGTTCGAGGCGACACTTGAGATTAAGGGTATCGACTCGATTGGCGTGTTGAACACGATCACCCGCACGATATCCGATGACTTCAATGTCAATATCATCCGCCTGCTGATTGAGGCGAAAGACGAAGTGTTCGAAGGAAAGGTGAAGATGAAAGTACACGATGTGGAGGATATCCAGCGGATGTGCGTAGTCCTTTCCAAGATAAAGAATATCCAGTCTGTGGCTCGTGTAGCGGACTAAGTCGAAAAAGCCATATCCTTTTGCCCTAAAAGGTATAGCTTTCGATAGAAAAGATCCTATCCTTTTGCGCAAAAGGATAGGATCTTTTGTTTATTAGAATGGCAGATCGTCAATCGGATTGGCCGGACTGAAATCAGGAACAGCAGATGCTGCAGGTGCGGATGCCGGCACTACGTTTTCAGGAGTCATGGCTCCCGGTGCCGACTGGGGCTGTATGGCTGCCTGATCGATGCGGTCTGCACCGAAAATCTGGAAGCATACTTTCTTAGGGTATTGGTCATGTGTTTCCAGGACATATTCCTGTTTTTTCCACTCGTTTCCGTTTTTGCTGATACCGCCTTGAACCGGCAGTACGGCGATGATTCTTCCCGTAATTTCCATGTTTCTTGTTTTTATTAAATTGCTGCGAAGGTACGATTTTCCGGCGTAACAAGCTAATTCTTTAAAGTCGTTTTTATGGTGTAAGGGCTATTTGGAAGCTTCCAACGCTTCGAATGCTTCCTTCATGGCGAGCAATTCTTCCTTGATCTGTTTCAACCTGTTTACGATCTCTTCGTGGCGTATCGTTGTCTCCGGGTTCTCTTTCAGCTTTTGCCGGGCGCCCGCCAGTGTCATCCCTCTTTCTTTCACCAAGTGATAGACCAGGCGTATTGCGTCGATGTCTTCCTGCCGATAGGAGCGGGTTCCTTTGCCTGTCTTGCGTGGACGTATTTGGTCGAATTCCTTCTCCCAGAAGCGCAGGGTAGACTCGTTGACGTCGAACATCTGCGCCACCTCGCTGATGGAGAAATAGAGCTTTAGATTTTTATCTTTATTTAATGCCATCGTATTAAACAATGTTTAATCCATTACCTGGCCGTGATTTTCGGCAATCTGTATCATACGATCGTATTCTTCCGGAGTCAGGTCCATGTAGTAGTACTTGGAGGGGTTGTCGTATTTGCCGCGGACGATCACCTCGTAGTGAAGGTGCGGGCCGGTGGATTTCCCTGTATTTCCCACTTCTCCGATCACTTCTCCGCGCTTTACTTTCTGTCCGACACGCGCCCGGAACTTGCTCAGGTGGCCGTAAAGCGTCTGGAATCCGTGCCCGTGATTGATCATCAGGCAGTTTCCATATCCCTGTTTCCAGGCAGCAAAGGTAACGACTCCGTCGCCGGTTGCATAGACTTCCGTGCCCACTTTGGCGGAAAAGTCCATGCCTGAGTGGAAGCGGGGAGTACGGTAGATCGGGTCGATACGCACACCGTAGCCGGATGCCGTACGTTTCAGGTCCTTATTGGCAATCGGCTGTATGGCGGGAATACATTTGCTTCGTTCTTCCTGGTTCTTGCCCAATGTGATCAGCTCCTCCAGCGAGTTGGATTGGACATAGAGCTGTTTGCTCAGCATGTCCATCTTCCGGGTGGTCGAGACGACCAGTTCGGGGTTGGACAGGTTCATCAGGTGTTCATACCGGTTGGTCCCGCCGAAACCGGACTTGCGGACGGATTCGGGGATCGATTCAGCCTGGAAGATCGCCCGGTATAAGTTCTCGTCGCGTTGCTGTATGTCATCCAAGACTTCCAGCGCATTGTTCAGGCGCAACGAAAGCACTTCGTATTGTGTCTGCAACAGCTTGTTCTCCTTCTTTAAAAGCGATTCGACCGGCGAGTCGAACGTGCGCGAAAAGATAAAGAAAATGCCTACGCCGATCACGATACCGATGCTCAGGTGGCGGAGCACACCGAAAAAACGGTCTTTGGCGGAGGGGTAAACGCGCTCGTAACTGAGCGTGTTGGGGTTATATAAGTAATATGTTTTTCTGCTTTTAAATAGTTTCATCAAATATTTTCTTGCTTGGATACGTGCAAAAATAATAATTTGCTGTACTTTTGCAAATTGTTTTTCAGAATATTAACGAGACTATATAGAATAGATTATGTTGACAGCAAAAGAAATCCGTGAATCATTTAAAGACTTCTTCGCTTCCAAGCAGCACCAGATTGTGCCTTCTGCTCCGATGGTTGTGAAGGGCGACCCTACATTGATGTTTACCAATGCAGGTATGAACCAGTTCAAAGATATAATCCTGGGGAACGTACCCCGTAAATATCCACGTGTCGCGGATTCACAAAAGTGTCTTCGTGTGAGTGGAAAGCATAACGACCTGGAAGAGGTCGGACACGATACGTATCACCACACCATGTTCGAAATGTTGGGAAACTGGTCGTTCGGCGACTATTTCAAACAGGAGGCGATCAACTGGGCATGGGAATACCTGGTCGAAGTGTTGAAACTGAATCCCGACCGTTTGTATGCCACCGTGTTCGAAGGAAGTCCTGCCGAAGGCCTTTCGCGTGATGACGAGGCTGCCGGCTACTGGGAGAAGTTCCTGCCGAAAGCTCATATCATTAATGGCAACAAACACGATAACTTTTGGGAAATGGGTGATACGGGGCCTTGCGGTCCTTGTTCTGAAATCCATATCGACCTCCGTCCGGAAGAAGAACGTGCCGCTATCCCCGGCCAGGACATGGTGAACAAAGACCATCCGCAGGTGATCGAAATCTGGAACCTGGTGTTCATGCAGTACAACCGAAAGGCCGACGGCTCGCTTGAACCGTTGCCTGCCCGTGTGATCGATACCGGTATGGGATTCGAACGTCTCTGTATGGCTTTGCAGGGTAAGACATCCAACTACGATACGGACGTTTTCCAGCCGATCATCAAAGTGATTGCTGATATGGCGGGTACTGCTTATGGCAAGGACAAACAACAGGACGTGGCTATGCGTGTAATCGCCGACCATATCCGTACGATCGCTTTCGCGATTACGGACGGCCAGTTGCCTTCCAATGCAAAGGCAGGTTATGTCATCCGTCGAATCCTGCGTCGTGCCGTCCGTTACGGCTATACGTTCCTGGATCGCAAAGAATCTTTCATGTATAAGTTATTGCCCGTACTGATCGAAACAATGGGAGATGCTTATCCCGAACTGATTGCGCAGAAGACGTTGATCGAGAAGGTGATCAAGGAAGAGGAAGAATCTTTCCTGCGTACGCTGGAAACCGGTATCCGTTTGCTGGATAAGAAGATGGAAGAAACAAAGGCTGCCGGAAAGAACGTGATCAGCGGCGTAGATGCCTTTACATTATATGACACATACGGATTCCCGTTGGATTTGACCGAGTTGATCCTGCGTGAGAACGGTATGGAAGCCAATATCGACGAGTTCAACGTCGAGATGCAGAAGCAGAAGGACCGTGCCCGTAACGCTGCCGCCATCGAAACCGGCGACTGGGTGGTGCTGAAAGAGGGCGGATGCAATTTCGTAGGCTACGACTTGTTCGAATGCGATGCCGAAATTCTGCGTTACCGCCAGATTAAGCAGAAGAACAAGGTCTTATATCAGATCGTTCTGGACCAGCCTCCGTTCTACGCGGAGCTGGGTGGACAGGTCGGCGACACCGGAGACGGTCGACGTGATCGACACGAAACGCGAAAACAACCTGCCTGTACATCTGGTCACTAAATTGCCGAAAGATGTGACGGTGACTTTTACCGCTAAAATCGACGAGAAGAAACGTATCCAGTGCGAATGCAACCACTCTGCTACTCACCTGTTGCACGAGGCGTTGCGTGAGGTGCTGGGAACACATGTCGAACAGAAAGGTTCCTATGTCTCTCCCGACTCTCTGCGTTTTGACTTCTCCCACTTCCAGAAAGTGACGGATGAGGAAATCCGTAAGGTGGAAAAGCTGGTGAGCGAAAAGATCCGTGCCAACTATCCGCTGGAAGAGCACCGCAATATGCCGATTGCCGAAGCGAAAGCATTGGGCGCTATGGCTCTGTTCGGTGAAAAGTATGGCGATGAAGTCCGTGTGGTCAAATATGGCAACTCTATCGAGTTGTGCGGTGGTACGCATATCCCTGCAACCGGCATGATCGGTTCCCTGCGTGTGGTTGGCGAAAGCTCCATCGCGGCAGGTGTGCGCCGTATCGAAGCGGTAACGGCCGAAGCGGCTGAAAACTACACCTTCATGTTGCAGGATTCCCTGCGTGAACTGCGTGCGATGTTCAACAATGTGCCGAATCTGTCTCAAACCATCAAGAAGGCCATCGAAGAGAATGCCGAACTGAAGAAGCAGGTAAGCGACTACGTGAAAGAGAAAGTGCAGTTGCTCAAGAAAGAACTGATCGCAAAAGCCGTTGAGCGCAATGGTGTCAAAGTGATCGCTTTCCGTGGCGAAGCCAGCGTGGATGCCATCAAGGATCTGGCTTTCCAGATCAAGGGTGAAAGCAATACGGAGGAAAAGGTTTTCTTCGTGGCTGGAATCAAAGACGGTGAGAAATGCGCGTTGATGGTTATGCTGAGCGAGCCGTTGGTGGCTGAAGGCTTGAATGCCGGCAAACTGGTGAAAGAAGCGGCAAAACTGATACAAGGTGGCGGAGGCGGTCAGCCTCATTTTGCAACAGCCGGAGGTAAGAATGTAGCCGGACTGGGTGAAGCCATCGAACATATCTTGGACGCAGCCGGTCTGAAATAAGAAGAAAGAGACGTTTCCCCTGCAGGAAATGATAGTTTCATGCAGGGAAAACTTTTGTTCCATGCCTATGAAGCTTTTGTTCCATAGGCATGGAATTTTCTTTTCCCTGTTTTGATAATCGGATAACATATAATACCTTTGTCGCAACGATTATAATAAAAAAGGACATTATGGCCGCTCAAAAAGTAGTAATCAGCAAGGATCTCAAAGCCGATTTGCAGGCATTCTTTGCTTCCATGAGTTATGATAAACTCTTTATCCTGACCGATACGAACACGCAAGAAAAGTGTTATCCGCTGATAAAAGATATCCCAGCTTTGCAGGATACCCCGGTCATTACCGTGCAGGCGGGTGATACTCATAAAGACATCGAACAGGTCGCCTATATCTGGTCGCGTCTCTCGAACGAAGGGGCTTCCCGAAATTCGCTTTTGGTCAATCTGGGCGGCGGTATGATTACCGATATGGGAGGCTTCGCCGGTGCGACTTTCAAACGCGGACTGCGGACCGTCAATATCCCGACTACCCTGATGGCTTCTGTCGATGCGGCCGTGGGGGGAAAGACCGGGATTAACTTCAACGGTTTGAAGAACGAGGTCGGCTCTTTTTATCCACCCGAATGTGTCTTTATCGATTGCGAGTTCTTGCGTACGCTCGACCGCGACAACCTGCTTTCCGGCTATGCCGAAATGATCAAGCATGCGCTTATCAGTTCGATGGATATTTACGCTTCCGTCCTGCTGTTCGACCTCGACGCGAAGATCGATTATGCTTTTCTGAACAGGATGGTCGCCCAATCCGTAGCCGTAAAGGAACGTATCGTGGAGGAAGACCCGAAAGAGCACGGCATCCGTAAGGCGCTGAACTTCGGCCATACGATCGGTCATGCCTACGAAAGTTTGTCCTTTAAGAAGGACCGTCCTTTGCTGCACGGCCATGCTGTTGCCGCCGGTATTGTCAGCGAATTGTACCTGTCTCATAAAGTATGTGGTTTCCCGATGGAGAAACTGAGTCAGGTCGTCTATTATTTGAAGGAGTATTATCCGGCTTTCGTGTTCGATTGCAAGGATTATGATACCTTATACGAGTTGATGACGCACGATAAGAAGAATGAAGCGGGAATCATCAACTTCACCTTGCTTTCTCAAGTCGGTGATGTTCAGATAAATCAGCAGGTGAGTAAGGAGAAAATTCTCGAATCCCTGGATTTTTATCGTGAAAGCTTTGGAGTATAACGAAAAATAGTTACCTTTGCAGCCGTAAAACAAAAACGGGGTGTAGCTCAGCCCGGTTAGAGTACGCGTCTGGGGGGCGTGTGGTCGGAAGTTCGAATCTTCTCACCCCGACAATAGCTGAGTAAATAAAAAAGAGACTTACTTGTAAAAGTGAGTCTCTTTTTTATTCTTTATTTGTTCATCTGCTCCAACAGGTGGGGAGCGCATTTGAAATGAATGATGGTCCTGGGAGACAGCTGTACGGCTGTACCGTTTTTCAGGTTTCGTGCTGGGCGGCTGGATTGAAAACGAGGTTTGAATGAGCCGAAACCATGCAGGCAGATTCTTTGACCTCCTTTGACTTCCTGGATAATTAGTTTTTGCATTTCATCGATTGTCCGTTTGACATCTTTTTTGTTTAATCCTGTTTTTTGAGCCAGGATATTGATAAGCTGACTTCTGTTCATTTTAGTTTCGTTTGTAATAAAGTATATTTCGTTCTATATGAAAATCCATTAGTGCCGGTCGGGTATAGTTTTTCTTGTGAAAAATAATTTTACCCACCTCTTAAACCGGAGATTCAATGTTTTGTTCGGGAGGAGTTTATAAAGAAAATTAATGCGGATATCTCCGTAAAATGAAAGGTTTTTGATAAAAATGAAGGGGAGGGTTTGCTGGTTAAGGTGTCTGTGGAAAAGCAAAAAAATAGAATAGCCATAACAATCGTTATGGCTATTCCATTTTTTTATAATATGTCGACTTTCAGCTTCTTACCAGATTATCTGCGGCAAGAATTTGGAGATCGTTTTTTTTAGTTCAACGATATTGATGGGCTTGGTGATAAATCCGTTGCTTCCGGCAGCACGGGCGGCTTCCATGTCATTTTCGAAGGCATAGGCGGACTGCATGATAATCGGTATGTTCGTGTCTTTCTTTCTAATCTCTTTCAGAGCTTCTATACCATTCATTTCCGGCATTTTTATATCCAGCAAAATCAAATCGGCTCCTTTTTCAGCAAAAACTTTCAATAGCTCCAAGCCGGTTCTGGCTTGCAGAACGTTACAGTGTCTTTTTAAAATGGTTTTTAATAGTAGGAAATTACTTTCCTCGTCTTCTGCGATCAGAATAGTTACATTGTAGTTGTCTTCGTTCGTGCCCATATCTTTTATATAATCTGTGAACAAATTTCAGCATTAATTTTTACATAACCAAATAGAATAGAACTTATTCTATGTTTGGAGGTCCGGTTCTCCTTGCTCATCATGGAATATCGTGAGACTGGGATCGGATTTGTTTTTCATGTTTATTGAAAATAAAAGGCTTGAAAGGTTGAAAGATCCGAGGATGTTTGTATATTTAGTGCATGAAACGAAGCAGCAAGATTAAACTTACCGCTTTGAGGAATGGTTATTAATGAAGAACAAGTATAACTTTTAAATCAAACATCATGGGAAAGAGTCAATTAATTCACAACAACGAGTTTCATTTGATCAGTAAAGCTGAAATTCGCAAAGCTACAGGTAAATTGGTAGAATCATTGAATCTGGCGGCCGGTTCAACGGACGGGTTCGATATTTATAAGGTAGTGGACGCTTATTTTACGGACCTGGACAAGCGTCATGAAGTGAATGCTTTGTTGGGTATCGGCGAAAGTTGCCAATATTACGGTGAACAGGAACAGGTAGAGGAAGTGATCAAGGAGGTAGACTAAGAGCACTTTCTCTATTCTTTTTTCAGGCAATAAAAAAGGAGATATCCGGATGGACATCTCCTTTTGTTTTATTTGAAAAGACGGTAATTATTTACCAGCCAATTTTTCTTTCAGGGCAGCGAGTTCTTCAATGTCACCCAGTGTAGTCTTTTCAACCGGACCGGTTACCATTGCAGATTCTTCTTCTTTCTTTCCACCGCGTTTTGCAGATGATTTCTTTTCGCCAGTTTCTTTCTTAGCGCCTTTCTGTTCATCTTCGAAGATACGGCTGTGAGAAAGGATGATTCTCTTAGCTTCCTTGTTGAATTCGATCACCTTGAACTGCAGTTTTTCGTCTACAGCAGCCTGAGAACCGTCTTCTTTTACCAGATGTTTCGGAGTTGCGAAACCTTCTACGCCGTAAGGCAGAGAGATTACAGCACCCTTATCCAGTACTTCGATGATTGTTCCTTCGTGGATAGAACCTACAGTGAAGATTGTTTCGAATACATCCCAAGGATTTTCTTCCAGCTGTTTGTGACCTAAGCTCAAACGGCGGTTTTCTTTGTCGATTTCCAGAACCTGAACTTCGATTTCAGCACCGATCTGAGTAAATTCTGACGGGTGTTTGATTTTCTTTGTCCAAGACAGGTCAGAGATGTGGATCAAGCCGTCTACGCCTTCTTCGATTTCTACGAATACACCAAAGTTAGTGAAGTTACGAACTTTAGCCATGTGACGAGAACCTACCGGGAAGCGAGATTCGATATCTTCCCACGGATCAGCTTTCAGCTGTTTGATACCCAATGACATCTTACGTTCGTCGCGATCCAGGGTCAGGATAACAGCTTCGATTTCGTCACCTACTTTCATGAAGTCCTGAGCAGAACGCAAGTGCTGTGTCCAAGACATTTCAGAAACGTGGATCAGACCTTCAACACCCGGAGCGATTTCGATGAATGCACCGTAGT
>OGCU01000749.1_pt1 | contig 13356 bp, 13 predicted proteins | sample 1570251 | NCBI WGS metagenome assembly OGCU01 (sample SAMEA2582182, study PRJEB24529) | metagenome | biome: Human gut stool | place: China | collected 2011
CATAAAGTTGAACTTAAAGAAGGGATAGAAAGAGTTTATGAATGGTTTTTAAATACCCAGGATGTGAAGAAGTAAAGTGAAAGTTGTTAAATTTCATGGAGGATTAGGAAATCAAATGTTTCAATATTGCTTCTATAAACGAATGATGTTAGAAAGCGATGAGGTATTAGCAGATACTAGTTTTTTTAAAAAAGTAAAAGCTCATAACGGATTAGAAATAGAGGAGTTATTTAACATAAAATTAAATAAAATAGATAAAAGAATAGAGAGATTTTTATTTTCTAAAAATAAAATTACTAAGTTAAAGAGAAGTATTTTAAAAAAAATAAATAGATTTAAAGTATATACTTATTTTGATACAGTATATGATGAAAGTATAATTATAAACCCTAAAAAATATAGTTTTTATGAAGGATATTGGCAAAGTGAAAAGTATTTTAAAACTATAGAAGACATAATTAGAAAAAAATTTATATTTCCTGAAATAGTAGAAGAAAAAAACCTGAAAATTTTAAAAAATATACAAGAAGAGAACTCTATTAGTATTCATGTAAGAAGAGGAGATTATGTGGGACATCCACAATTGGATGGTTTAGCCCCTGTTGAATATTATGAAAAAGCTATAGAGTATCTAAAGAAAAAAATTGAAAATCCTAAATTTTTTATTTTTTCAAATGATTTATCTTGGTGCAAAGAAAATTTACCTTTAAAAGAAAATGAATATGAAGTGGTAGAAGGAAATACAGGAAACAATAGTTATATAGATATGCAGCTTATGAGTTTATGTAAACATAATATAATCCCAAATAGTTCTTTTAGTTGGTGGGGGGCTTGGCTAAATAAAAATCCTCAGAAAATAGTTATAGCTCCTGAAAGATGGTTTACAAAAGAATCGAAATTTTTATATGGAGATATAGTGCCTAAAGAATGGATAAAATTAAAAAATTATTAGCTAGAGTCAATTAAGACTCTAGCTTTTCTTTTAAATTCTTATAATAAATATTAACTAACTCTTGATTATATTTTGTACATTCATTTAAGAATTTTCCAAGAATCTCATCTTTAGAACAACTACCAATGGAGAAGTAATCTATATAATAGTTTACCTTTCCCTTTAAAACTCTGTGAAGTTTTGTAATGTTATCATCAGAACTACTTAAAAGATTAGGTCTAAAATTCCACTTTCCACTAGCAGCTTTTACTAGACAGCTATTGATACTTTTACAATGACCATTTTTAAACTCAAGAGTAGCTTTTTCATGTAAGATTGTAAATTCATCTATTGTTAAATCAGGTTTAGCATTAAGAAGATTTACAATTGTAAAATCATCTAAAATCTCTTTTAAATAGGTTCTTATAGAAATATTATTAGTTAGTACAGTATTTTTTTTGTTATTATCTTCTTTTTCAATAATATCTTTATAATTACTAGTATTATTATGTGACGCATTTTTCATACTAGGAGTTTCCACCACTGGAATATCCAGTGGTGGAGTTAGCATACTAGGAGAATCCACAGTGGGAAAAGTGGATAAGTATAGTTGCGGGGTAGTTGCAACGCTTCTAAAAGGTTCGGTAGTTTTATTTAGAAGTTCCTTATCGTCAGAAAAGTAATATATATTTTTAAGTTCACCTCTACGAACAAAGGCAATCTCTTTTTTATGGCGATACATATAGCCAAGTTCAATTAGATTATTTATAAGTCTTAGTAACTTATCTTTACTAATGTTCAGTTCAAATGATAGTTGATTGATATTTATAACCCAATTAGGTGGCTTGTTAAGAAGACGACACCCAAGCCCTAATAACTCTAAATTCAGATCTTTATCCTGTATAAACTTATTGTAAATTACGGTATAATTACTCTTATGATTATTTTTTATTATAAAATTATTATTATTCATAGTTGACTCCTTTGAAAGTTATTGTATTTTTTTAGAATTTTTTAAAATTTTATAATAGTTTTTTAGTTTCCGGTTCAATTCTTCCAATGAATAGTAATAGTTTACACCAACACGATGTATTTTAAGTTGCTTTATAACACACCAAGGTAAATTAATGGTTTTATTAACATAATTAACACCACAGTATAAATCTAAATGGATTAAAGACTCGTCTAAATCTGCTATTTGAGGTGGAATATAATTCTCATTAATTAGGCTTTCAACATGAATTATATGAGTATTTGATGAAAAAGTAGAGAAAATTACCTTATCGTCAATATACCTAATAATACTTTTTCCACAAGTACCACAAATATCAGCTAAATCTTTAACAGAGATAATATCTCCGTAAATTTTTTTGACATATGAATAATTTTCAGCAAGAACATGCTTTTTAGTTTTCACATTTCACCTCAATTAGATTTTTATAGTTATTAAATACTAAAATTGTAAGGTCAGAAGTTTTAATGAATGTTTTTAATCCTACTTTTATAGTAGAAATACCTTTAGAGTCAATATGATATCTTAGAGTATGAGATTGAATATTAAAGGTTTCAGCAAGATATGAGATTGGAATAAATTTTCCATAAGTTTTTGTTAGAAGTAGAGTTAGTTTTTTTATTTTTTCATCATTTGTTTTACATTTTTTAAATATGTTTAAATTGTTTTTTAAAAGGATTTCTATATTTGGAAAGCTATTTAACAAATTAAACCTCCTGAATAAATTTTTTTAAATCATAGATTTTAATAAAATGACACCCAGAAATTTTAGTAGTTTTTATATCGCCCTTTGCAATGCGTCTATAAATAGTTCTTCTAGATAAAAATAACCCTTTACATAAAGTCTCCACTGTAATAAAACTATTTGTGCTATTAAAGTTACTCTTAAAGAATTCATTTACCATGATTACCTCCTAATAATATTCGTTGTTATATTATTACAACAATATTTTGGATAATTCAATACTAAATGATTTCAAACAGGACAATGAAAAAGAAAGCAGATATGACAACTGTGCTAACTTTTATTTTCTGTATGTGATATTCTAAAACTATCTCGAGAGCAGCAGTAAAAATAAAAAAATAAAAATCGTAGGAGGTAGTTATGAGTATGACAGTTGTAGGCGCAAAAATAGCATTAGAAGGAGTTATAGCAAAAACAGAGAAGAGTATTGAAAGAGAAGTAAGTTATTTAAAGGAGTTAGCAGATGATAAAGCAACACTTTCTCACATTGAGCAGATGCAAAATGATGGAGAGCCATTACCATCAAATAATCCATATGGATCATTTTCAGAGTGGAGAGATGCTATTGAAAAGGAGATAAAAACAGGACAAAACTCTCTTGATAGAATAGAGATTGAAAAAGCGGAGCTAATGGCCTTTAACTACTTTATGGAAAACGCACCAGAGGCATAAGCCTATGATAAAGATGCTAAAGATAGTTTATACAGTTATAACACTTATAGGAGTGTTAGTAACAGGAAATAATACCCTCGTTTTAAAAAATATAGGTAGTAAAGTAGAGAGAATGACTATCCCCCAAGTTACTTCTCACTCACAAATAAATATAAATTAAAATTAAAGGTCTAGAAAATTTCTAGACCTTGTTTTATTATTTTTAAATTAATATGAAAACCAAACACTTTTGAAGAAAATAAAAATAAAAATAAAAAAACTTCTACTTTAAGAGAGGTTAAAAATATGGTATACTAATATAGCAAAAAATAAGGTTAAAATGTTATTAAAAAACTTAAAAATAAAATTTAAATTTTTAATAATATTTTAAAAAAGAGAAAAGGAGAGGGGAAGATGAAACACCAAGTTTCTACTGAGATTAGGCATGATGATGAGATAGATTTGATGGAACTACTTCAAATTCTTGTAAAAGAGAAAAAAACTATCTTTATAACAACAATTTTAGTAACGCTATTATCTTTAGGAGGAGCTCTTTATGAAAGAGGTATCTCTAAAAAAGCTTCAGCAATTTTAAGTGTAGGAGAGAACTATAATCAAGAAAGTCTTTTAGTTAATAATGTATTAGAAAAAGTATACAGAGAGAATGATATAAGAGCTAAAGATGATATCTCATTAGATGAATTCCGTGAAGAGTTTAAAATAACAGGAATTATTCCAAAAGAGATTAGTGATAAAAAAGAATTTTTAGCTAAAAGTGGACAAACTTTAGACTATACTCCTACAAGTTATAGAGTTGATTTAAGAGTAGGAAGTATTGGTGAAAGTCAAAAAGTACTTGGAGATTACTATAAATCGTTAAATGAATATTATAGAGCACTAAATGAATCAAGATATAGATTTAAATATTTTGATGGAGATATTTTAAATGATGAGAAATATAACTATGAGGATTATTTAAAGATTTTAGATGAAAGAAAAAATTCTTTAAAAACTCTTATAGAAGGAAGAGAAGATAGTAGAATTGACTATGCGTCATATGGATTTGGTTATAGAAAAATCCAATTAGATCTTGAAAATTTAGAAACAATTAGAATTCAAGATTTAAAGAACTATCTTTTAGCAACAAATATTGTTAGAAATCCTGAAAAGTTTCAAAGTGAATTTGCGAATAGAAAGATAGCTCTTGAAAATAGTATTAAAGAAAAAAAAGAAGCAGCTAATAACTACAAAAAACTTTTAAATAGTTATAAATTTGAAGGGGAAAATGTAGTTATTCCAAAAGGTGTTAAGGTAACTATAGGAGATAACCAAAAAGAGAAGTACTATGTAGAATTAATGAGTAGCTATTTAAAAGCAGAAAATGAGTTGACAGATTTACAGCAACAGTTAGAGGAATTGATCTATATAAGCAAAAATTTAAAAATAGGAACAGAGGCTGAAAAAGATTATATATTAGGGTCTTTAAAAGCTATTGTAAAAAACTATAACGATATAGTTCAAGAGGTTAATATTTTAGAGGTAAAAGAGAACTATATTAATAACGGAGCGCTGATAAAGCTAGCAGCTCCAATAGAGATTGTATCTAATTCAAAAGCTAAACTAATTCTAGCAGTAGGAGTAGTTATGGGAATATTCTTAGGAGTTATGATGGCGTTTATAAAAAATTTTTATCACTCTTTTAAAAAATTTAATAAAAGTGCAATGATGATAGCACTGTTTTGTTTTATGGGATTAAATAGTTATTCTAAAGAGGAGATAACTTTACAATTTACTCACAAAGAGGTTAAACAAGGGTTAAATCCGGATAAAACACCTTTTGATCTGAATGAAATTTTAATAAAAGAGTTTTTGGTAAAAAGAGTAGGAGTTAAAGTTGAAGAGTTAAAAAATATCTCTATAACTCCAATTTTTCCTAAAGATAGTATAAATGGAACAGAAAGTAGATTAAAAAGTGGAGAGAAAACCTATCTATATATACCAACAGAATATAAACTGATATTAAATCTTAATAATAGTTCTGAAGAGAAAAGGATAAAAGAGAGCTTAGCAAAAGAGTTTCCTAATTTTTATATAAACTTTTTTCTACAAAATAGTGCAGGAAAGTATGATTTTTTAAAAGATTATTCAAACTATAGAGATATAGTAAAAGCCTTAGATAACCTTATAAAATCTATAACTTCAGAGATAGAGTTAAGAAAGAAAAATGCAGATACAAAAGAGATATTCTATGAGTATAATAACCTAGGTGTAGAGTTAAATAAAGTTAGAGATATTAGTTTTAGAGATGTATCAAACTATATAAAATCAAATAATATAGTTTCAAATGTAACTTTAGAAAAGATTCTATTAGATGGAGAGGATAGATATATAACATTAGAGTTAAACTCTTTAAAAAATAGAGAGAGAATATATGAATCTATTTTAAAGAACTATACAGTTGGAGAAAAGCAGGCTACTGTTTTAGAGAGTGGAGATATTAGTATGAGTTCTGATACAGGATTAAGAGAGAAGCAATATATAGAGATATCAAAAACATACTTAAACAATTTAAATAAAGAGAATAGTTTAAAAATAGAACTTTTAGAAAATATTAGACTTTCTAAGGATATGAAAGAACCAAATGAGGAGCAAAGATATAGAATAAGTAGAGAACTATTAAATGTTCAAAATGAGCTTAATGATATCATAAGTAAAATGATTGGAATAGAGTTGAGAGATTATAGAAGAGAATATATTGGAAGTGTAAAAGTATTTTAAGAAAGGATAAAAATGGAAAGACATAAAAGATATATAGTTGGAGGATTTATGATTCTTCTTCAATATCTAATGTTTAGATGGGTGTGTATGTATTTAGATATAACTGTAAATATGAGAAATGTATCATTTTTCTTGTATGTATTTTTATATTTGAAAGAGGATATATACTCTTTTAAAACATGTTTGATATGGGAAGAGTTAAAAAAACAGTTAAAGTGTTATGGAGAGTATCTAGTTATTATATCTATAATAGTTTATCATACAAGTGGAACAGATGATTTGTGGAAATACGGCTTATTAGGAACAATAGCTATAGGATATAGTTTTATTCTAGCGAAATTAATAAGAATATTATTTATAAATTATTTAAAGAAAAATGTTGTAATAGTTGGAGTTGGAAGTATTGCAAAGGAACTTTCAGAAGTAATATCACAAAATAGATTTACTATGTATAATTTTTTAGGTTTTATTGATATAGGAAAAAATAAAACAAATAAGGTATCTTCGAATAAACTTTTAGGAGATAAAAATACTTTGATAAAATTAGTAGATAATAAAAATATTCAAGAGATAATTATAGCTATTCCTGATATATCAGATTCTGATGTTAATTCGATACTAGATAATGTGTATTCTAAAGTAAAAAGAATAAAAATTATTCCAAAAGTTAGTAGATCTTTTACAGTTACTCCTGAGATTCAAGATTACGATAGTTTAATGCTAATAAGTAGTAAAAATTTAAATCTTAGTAAAAAAAGAAAATTTCTAAAAAGAGTAGAAGACATTTTTATAGGAACTATTGGACTATTATCATTAGTTCCTCTTACAATTTTAGTTTGGTTAAAAACAGAAAAAAAAGAAAGAAAAAATGGAATATTTTTTACTCAAGATAGAATTGGGTTGGATGGGAAAAAAATAAAAATATATAAATATAGATCTATGGTAACAGGAGCCGATGATATTTTAAAAAGATTATTAGAAGAAAATCCTGAATTAAAAGAGGAGTATAAAAAACATAAAAAACTAAAAAATGATCCAAGAATAACGAAAATAGGAGCATTTTTAAGAAAAACTTCTTTAGATGAATTCCCACAATTTATAAATGTATTAAAAGGAGAGATGAGTTTTGTAGGGCCAAGACCCTATCTATTTAATGAGATAGAAGATATGGGAAGTGCTTATGATAAAATAATAAAATTGAAACCTGGGATAACAGGAATGTGGCAAGCACATGGTCGTAGTGAAACAGATTTTAATGAGAGATTAGTATTAGATGAATATTACTATAGAAATTGGAGTTTATGGCTTGATATAATAATAATAATAAAAACAATAAAAAATGTAGTAGCTAGAGAGGGGGCATATTAATGTTAACAGCAATAATAATGGCTGGTGGAAGTGGAGAAAGATTTTGGCCGTTATCAACACCAGAGAAACCAAAACAGTTATTGAATATATTTTCAGATAAAACAATGATAAGAGAAACAGTGGATAGAATATTACCGATAATTCCAAAAGAGAATATATTTATCGCAACGAATGAATTGCAAGCTGCAGCTGTAAAAGCTGAGTTAAAAGATATTCCAGAAGAGAATATAATAATAGAACCAGCTTTTAAAGATACTGCAGCAGCAATAGGATACTCAGCATTGGTAATAGAAAATAGATTTAAAGATACATTATTTAAAAATGAAAAGATAGAAGTTGTTGTGCTGGCTTCAGATCATTTAATAAAAAAAGAATCAGAATTTAGGGATATTGTAAAATTAGGAGCAAAAGAAGCTTCTAACAATGGTGTTATTGTGACCTTAGGAATAAAACCAAATAAACCTGAAACGGGTTATGGTTATATAGAGGTTAAAGAGGAGAATCAACTAAAATTAAATGAAATTTATAAAGTTAGAAGATTTCGTGAAAAACCAAATCTAGAAACAGCAGAGAGTTATGTAGCTTCAGGAAAATATCTGTGGAACTCGGGAATGTTTATATTTACAACAGAAACTATTTTTAAAAACTTTGATGTTTTAATGGAGGAGCATACAGAGATTTTTCAATCGATTAGAAAAAAAATGACTAATGAGATATATGGAATAGAGCTTACAAATTTAGTGCGTAATGATTTTGAAAATTTTGAAAAAATATCAATAGATTTTGGAATAATGGAGTATTCTAAAAATATAAGAGTTATACCTGTAGATATAGATTGGAATGATATCGGTTCATTTAACGCTTTAGAAGAAGTATTTCAAAAAAATGATTTAGGAAATATTATTAGATACTGTGATGTGAAAGAACTTGATTCATCAGATAATATTGTTATAGGTGAAAATGTTACAATTTCACTTTTAGGAGTAAAAGATTTAGTTGTGGTAAAAAATGGAGATAATATATTAATTGCTAATAAAAACAGAACTCAGGATATAAAGAAAATTATACAAAAATAAGGAGATAGTTTAATGACAAAAGTTGCTATAATACACGATTGGCTTGTTAACTATGGTGGAGCTGAAAGAGTAGTGGAAGCCTTCTTAGAGATATATCCAGATGCTGATATATACACGCTAGTTTATGATGAAGAAAAAATGGGAAAAATATTTCCAAAAGAAAAAGTAAAAACAACTTTTATTCAAAAGTTTCCGAAGGCAACAAAGATTTATACAAAGCTATTACCTTTTATGCCTTATGCTTTTGAAGAGTTAGATTTGAGTGGATATGATTTAGTAATATCCAGCTCTTCATGTTGTGCAAAAGGAGTAGTGACAGGTCCAAATATAAAGCATATATCCTATATACATTCACCTATGAGATATGCTTGGGATTTATATCACGATTACAAGAAACGTAGTGGAAAAATAACAAGACTTTTTATGGGTGTATTTATGAAAAGTTTAAGAGAATGGGATTATACTAGTTCACAAAGAATAGATATAATTTTAGCTAACTCTAATTACGTTGCGAAAAGAATAAACAAGTTTTGGGGTAAAGAATGTAAGGTCATTTATCCTCCTGTAGATATAGATAGACTTTTACCAAATGGAAAAGAACCAGAGGATTTCTATGTTGTATTCTCTAGATTTGTGCCTTATAAGAGAATTGATCTTGCAATAGAAGCTTGTAAAAAACTTAATAGAAAGTTAGTCGTAATCGGAGATGGAGAGCAAAAGGATTATTTAAAAGCTCTAGCAAATGAAAATATAACTTTTACAGGAAGGATTTCTGATGAAGAAGTAAAAAGTTATCTTCAAAGATGTAAAGCTATGATTTTTTGTGCTGAGGAGGACTTTGGAATTATTCCTTTAGAAGCTCAGGCATGTGGAAGACCAGTAATAGCCTATGGAAAAGGTGGAGCATTAGAAACTATTGTAGATAAAGAGACGGGAGTATTTTTTGATAAACAAGAAGTTGAAAATGTTATTGAAGGAATTCAAAATTTTGAAAAACTCAATTTAAGTACAGAAAAAATATATAAACATGCAATGAAATTTAGTAGAGAAAGATTTAAAGAAGAAATTAAAAAAATGATAAAAGAAAGAGTTGAAAAATGAAGTTAGTATTTATATGTACAAATTATGGTTCTATAAAGTGTGGAATAGGTATGTATACGCTTAATTTAGTAGAAGAATTAAGAAAAGAAAGTAATCTAGAAGTAGATGTTATATCAGTAAATACTTTTAATTTAAAAAAAATAAAAAAAATCTTTAATATAAAGCTCTTAAAAGAAATTAACAAATATAAAATAAGAAATCGAGAGATAAAAGATAAAAAAATTGATTTTGTTATAGAATATCCTTTTATGGATTGGAGGATATTTAATATAATGAAAATACTTTGGTTAAAAAAAACTTTTAAAAATTCAAATATAATATTATCAATACATGAATATTATCGTGTTAATTATTTTAGAAAAAAGATAATTGAAGTTTTAATAAAGAATTCTGATTCGTTTATAATAACGGATAATAAATTAAAAGATATACTGCCAGAAAAACCAATTATATTTAGATCAATTCCAAGTAATATAAAAAAAATTGATTTTAATCCACCAATTGAAAAAAAAGAAAATGAATATTGTTATTTTGGATTGATTAATAAATCAAAAGCTTTTAACGAGATGATAGAAGCATGGAAAGAATTTAATAAAGAAAAAAAAAATAATTTAAATGTTTATACAGCTTCAGATGTCTATATAGAAAATTCTGAAAATTATAATATAAAAATATTCAAAGAATTAGATAATATAGAGTTATCTAAAGAGCTACAAAAAAATAAATATATGATATTGCCAATAAAGCCATATATTGACGAAAATAATGGTTCTTTTAAGGCTGCTTTAGAACATGGATGTATTCCAATAGGTAGATTTTGTTATGAGATTAAAGAATTAGGAATAAATCTTGAGGAGGAGTATACAGTGAAAAATTTAGAAGATTTACTAAAAAAATCTATAAAATTAAAAAAGAATAATAGAGATTTAATTTTAAAATACTTGCAAAAGAATTCTTTTAAATGCATAGCCCAAAATATATTAAATAAAAGTAGGTAGAAAAATGATTTATTATATAATTCTTTTTCTTATACTTCAAAGTTCTTTTTCTGCTATTTTTATGCAAACGTTTATAGGGAAGATATCACTAATTTTAATTCTGATTTATTCATTATGTTTATTAATTACAAATTCATTTAGATTAAATAAAAGAGACTTATGTATAGTTATAATTTTAAATTCTTTGATTTTTTTTAAAATTTTAATTCAAGGAGTAGATTTTACAGAAATTGGATATATAATAAAAATCACCTCAATTTTTATTATTTGTAATTTTAAGTCAATGGAAGAAACAATAGAAAAATTAGATAATATTCTTAGTTTTTTATGCAAAATTTCTTTAATTGGTTTTATTTTAGTTAATAGTTTATTAAAAGTTCAAATAGAAAAATTTAGTTATTTAATTAATGATTATAAAACTTGGTATTTATTTTATGGATATAGAGGGGAAAGAAGTTATCAAAATGCAGGGTTTACATGGGAACCTTCAATTTTTGCATCAATAGTAGCAATATTTTTATTTTATAATTTAGTTGGAGGAAATCCAAAAAGATTAAGAATACAAAGAGTTATTTTATACACGGTAGTTTTAGTGAGCACCAAAAGTACTGCTGGAATAATTTTATTAAGTTTAAATTATTTTTATTTTACTTATTTTAGATTAAAAAATAAAATATTAATGCTATTATTATTAGTATTTTTAATATTTAATCCATATACAAGAGAAAAGGTCGTACAAAAAATTCAAAGTAGAGAAAAAATAGAGGGAAATTTTTCAGCTCAAGCTAGAGAAATGCATAAAATAATAGATTTAGAAATCTTTAAAGAGAATATAATTTTGGGAATGAATACAAAAGAAGAAACAAAAATAAGATATGAAATGACAAAAAAACTGTCTATAAAAAATGAAATAATAAAAAAATTTTTAAATTTACAAACAGAATATGATATTACTTCAAATTCATTAACTGGAATATTATCAAATTATGGAGTAATAATCTTTATAATAAATTATTATTTGTATTTTAGATTCTTTTTTAAAGAAAGAAAAATAGAAAATTTATTTTTTTGTATGATTTTAATAACAACTTTTGCATCACAATATATAGTTTTTTATCCATTTTACATGATTTTTTGGTATCTACCAAAAAGTTTTTTTTCAAATTTAAAAATTCAGGAATAAAAAATTATAAAGGAGATAAGAGTTATGAAAAAGTTTTTAAAAAGATTAATTTGTGATTACATACCTAATCACTTAGTAAATAAAATTCCCTTTTATTATTTTAGAAATATATACTATAGATATTTAATGGGAATAGAGATAGGAAAAAATAGTAGCCTACATATGAATATTTTTATTGAAGGAACCTATCCATTTTCAAAAAGATTCAAAATAGGAAATTTTACATCAATAGGAAGAAATAGCACACTAGATAGTAGAGGAAAATTAATTATTGGAAATAGTGTTTCAATATCGCCTAATGTAAAAATATTAACTGCTCAACATAAAATTAATACAAAGATGTTTGATGGTGAAAACAAAAGCGTTGTGATAGAAGATTATGTATGGATAGGAACGGGTGCAATAATTCTTCCAGGAGTAACTTTAGAAAAAGGATCAGTAATTGCAGCAGGTAGTATTGTTACTAAAGATGTAAAAGCGTTTACAGTTGTAGGTGGAAATCCAGCAAAATTTATAAAGAATAGAGAAAAAAATTTAGAGTATAAATGTATATATAAACCTTGGTTTGATTAAGAGAGGAATTGAAAATGAAATTAATAGATACTTCAACAGATGGACATCATTTGATATATCAAAAAAAATTATTAGAAATAAAAAATACAGAAATAATTATAAAGAGAATGAAGCTTTCATTAAAAGAAAGTAAGTTTAAATTTTTAAAAAAAATATTAGAGGTTATAGAAGTAGAGAAAAATGAAGATATTCATTTTTTAACTTTAGATTTTTTATATAAATATCCACTAATAAAAAAATTGAATGAAAATAGATTAGTAGTTGGAACTTTACATAAAGAGCCAAATAGTTTTTTAAAAAAGATATTATTAAAAAATTTTTCAAAAAAAATTTCAGTAATAATTGTTCATTCTGAATTTATAAAAGAAGCATTAAATAAAATTGGAATTTATAATGTAGAAGTAATTGAATATCCTAGTTTTTATGATTATTCAAAATTGATGAAAGAGAATTTAAAAAAAATAGAAAATTTGGAAGATAAAATAATTATCTCTTGTTTAGGTGGAACTAGATTTGATAAAGGGTTAGATATCTTATTGGAAGCTTTTCAATATATTGAAGAAAATATAAAAAATAAGATTGTTTTAAATATAGTTGGAAAAGAGGAGCATTTTAAAAAAGATTATATCAATCAAATGTCAAAAAAAAATAATATAAAAATAAGAGAAAAATATGATTTTGTAACAGATGAAGAATTTATGAAAAATGTTCTATTAACAGATATTATGATAATGCCATATAGAAAAATATTTGGTGGAAATAGTGGACCAATGACAGAAGCAATAGTTAATAGAATTCCTTCAATTGTACCAACAAATACAAATATAGGATATTTAGCTCAAAAATATAATTTAGGAGAAACGTTTCAAGCAGAAAATCCAAGAGATTTAGCAAAAGTGTTAACTAAAATGATAAAAGAAAAAAAAGAATATTTTTATAC
>OGCU01000752.1_pt1 | contig 13294 bp, 8 predicted proteins | sample 1570251 | NCBI WGS metagenome assembly OGCU01 (sample SAMEA2582182, study PRJEB24529) | metagenome | biome: Human gut stool | place: China | collected 2011
TATTCCTTCATTTTTTATTTTTTCAGCCATTTCTAAACTTTCTTTTACGGGGTCTTTTCCTGAAGCAGAAAAATTTCCTTTTCCATCAGATAAAAATACTATTAAAGGAACTACTTCTTTATCCTTTCTCATTTCATTTTTTATTATTGTGTACGCTTTTGCAATTCCTTCAGCTAGTGGTGTTTTTCCTCCTGTTGCAAGCTTTTCTAATTTTTTTTGTGCCAAATCAATGCTTCTTGTAATGGGGAGTAATTCTTCAGCTTTATCTCTTCTAAAAGATACCATTCCTACTCTATCCCTCTTTTCATAAGCATCTTTCAATAATGACATTACAGCTCCTTTGACTGCTTCCATTCTTTTTTTTACTCCCATAGAACCACTTGAATCTACTACAAAAAGAATACTTGCTCCTGTTCTTTTCTCTCTTACTTTAACTCTTATATGTTCTTTTTTTATATTTATCATTAAATTATTTTCTTTATTTTTTTTCTGATAAGGTGCTGCTGCCCTTATTGTTGCATCAAATGCAAAATCTCTAATTTTTCCTTTTGGAAGAGTACTTTTTATATATCGTCCTTGTAAAGATCCACTTTTAGTTTTACACCTTTTTCCTGTTCCAGCTCTTTTTTTAGTATCATGTACATCATCTATAAGTATATCCTTTACTTTAAATATCTCTCCTATTCCAAATTCTTCTTCTGATTCTGCATTTTCATTATTTTTGTTTTTTTTCTCATCTCTATCTGATTCTTCAATATTTTCAGAATCATTTCCGTTATCAAAATTTTCTTTATTTGGTTCCTCTGGAACTTCTTCTTCTTTTTCTTGGGTAATGTTATCTTCTGAATTATTTTTTTCTTCCTCAGTTTCTTGATTTTTATCTTCCAGTTCATTTCCTTTACTTTGAGATGTACTTTCATGCTTTTGATTTGTTCTGTGAGGAAATACAAATACAGCAGCTTCTTTTAAATCATCTATATTCAAATAACTTCTTCCATCTAAGGCTGCTAAAGATTTAGCTGTTTCCACAAGAATTATTTCAGCTCTATTTCCAACTGTATTAGCTTCCTCTACAATCTTTACAGCTATATTCATTATTTGGTCACTAACTTTTATCTTTTCTATTCTTTCTTTAGCATGCTCTACTTTTTCTTTTAAAATTTCTTCCTCTTCTTTATACTTTTCACAGAATTTTATTGGATTATTTTCATACTCAAGTCTTTTCTTAATTACTTTTACCCTTTCTAAAATATCTTGTGTTCCAGCAGCATTTACATAAAGACCAAACTTATCTAATAATTGAGGTCGTAAATCTCCCTCTTCTGGATTCATTGTTCCTATTAATAAAAATTTACATTCATGTGAAAAACTCACACCATCTCTCTCCACATAATTTATTTCTCTAGAAGCCACTTCCAATATACTGCTTACAATACTATCTCCCAATAAATTTATTTCATCTACATACAAAATATTATTATGACATTTTTTTAAAAGCCCTTCTTGAAATACTTTTTTTCCAGACTTCATAGTCTTTTCTATATCTATACTTCCTACTAGATTATCTTCTGTTATATTCAAAGGAAGGTTTATCACTTTTATTTCAGAAAATAGTTCTCCTAATCCTCTAACTAATGTAGATTTTGCTGTTCCTTTCTCTCCATTTATTAACACACCACCAATTCTCTTATTTACTATATTTAAAAGAAGAGCCTTCTTTATCTTTTCCTGTCCTTCCACTGCTACAAAAGGAAATATCATATTTCCCTCCTTACAAGCTTTCTATAAGCTTCTCAAGTTTACTTTCTTCCAATACTCCATCTTCAAAAGGAGTTTTTCTCATTCTGTGAGGTAATGCTAATACTGCTGCTCTTAACATATCTTCTTTTGATACATTCTCTCTTCCCTCATAAGCAGCTATTGTTATTGCTGTTTTTATAACACTTATATCAGCTCTATGACCATCAACATTCAATGCTATTGATATTTTAGCTGCTATTTCGTACATTTCATCACTGCATTTAACATTTTTTAATATTTTTTTGCTTTTTTCTATTCTTTCTTTTAATTCTTTTTCATCTTTATCATATTTTTTTATAAATTTTTCAGGTTCTGCTTCAAATTCAAGTCTTCTCTTTACTACCTCTACTCTCCTGCTTGTTTCTTTTTCTCCTGCTACATCTACTACTAAACCAAATCTATCTAGTAATTGAGGTCTTAAATCTCCCTCTTCTGGATTCATTGTTCCTACCAATACAAACTTAGCTGGGTGACTAAATGATATCCCCTCTCTTTCAATACTGTTCACTCCCATAGCTGCTGAATCCAAAAGAACATCTACTATATGATCATCTAGAAGATTTATTTCATCTACATAAAGTATATTTCTGTTACTTTGAGCAAGTATCCCTTTCTCAAATTTCTTTTCTCCATTTTTTATTGCATGTTCAATATCCAATGTCCCTACTACTCTATCCTCTGTAGCACTTATTGGAAGGTTTATTACTTTCATTTTCCCTTGAATTATTTCAATCTCTTTTCCTGCTTTATATTTTTTTAGGCACTCATCACAAAACTCATCAGGTTTTTCAGGATCACAATGAAATTCACAATGATTTTCATATCTTTCTGCTAGTAAACTGGCAAGTCCTCTAACTAATGTTGATTTTGCTGTTCCTTTTTCCCCTCTTATAAGTACCCCTCCTAAAGATGGATTTATTATATTTAATACCAATGCTTCTTTCATTTTTTCTTGTCCTACTATCCCTGTAAAAGGATAAAGAAAATTTCTATTACTCATTTATGTTCCTCTCTTCCTCTAATAATTTAAATACTGCTTTTCGTAAAATACAATCCTTATCTTCAACTTCATATTTTTTATTATAAAGCATTCTTGAAGGACAGCATCCTTTACACACTTGCTTATATTCACACATACCACATCTCTCATATTTTCCTGAAGACAATTGTTTCATATTGATTTCTCCATCTATATTTCCCATATAATATTCCATATTTCCCACAAGAGAACTGCATGGATAAGTATCACCATTAGGAGTTACTACCATAGCCTGCCCTAGTGATGAATAACAGTAATTATCATTATTGCATATTGTACATTCTCTTAATTTTATCTCTTCTATTTCTCTTATCCCTATTTTTTTCCCTGTAAGTTTTGCAAGAATCTTAATCTTTTCATATGATTTTTTTAAATTAATATAAATTTCTTCATCTCTTGGTGGAAATATATCACTATTATTACTACAATTTCCTGCTATTCGTAAAAGATCGAGCCCTATCCCTCTTACATTTCCTAAATAATATGCCATCTCTACTAATTTTTCAAGTTTATCAATATTTCTATTGCTTAATACACAATTTATATTTATATTTTTTTTATGCTCTCTAAGAAGATTTATTCCTTCAAGAACTTTTTTTGTTCCTCCTCTTAACTCTTCATTAACGGCCATAGTCCCATCAAAACTAATTCCTATATTTATTTCCATTGCTGCTAATTTTTCAGCTATTTCATCTGTTATCAATGTTCCATTACTTTGAAGTCCTATTTTACATTTATATCCATTTTCTTTTAAATATTGATAAAGTTTTTCTATTACTTTGAAATTTAATAAAGGCTCTCCTCCTGCTAATATTAAAGTAAAATCCTTATCTTTACAAAGATTTATTGCTTTTTCAGCAGTTTCTAAAGACATCAATTCATGAGTAAATACAGGTTGTGCATAACAATATTTACACTTTAAATTGCAATTATCAGCTAACCATAATACAAGATATCTAATATTTTTTTTATTCTTCATATGCCTCTATATCACCTTCAATACTCAAATATATTTTTCTTAAACTTTCCAATTTTTCTGAAGAAGCATTCCACATATTTCTCTGACTTGCTTCTAAAAGCTTTTCAGCTATGTTCATTACAGCATGAGGATTATTTTCTTTTATCCATTCTCTATTTTCTTCATTTTCAATATACTTTTCAGTTATCTTATCATACATCCAATCTTCAGCTATTTCAGATGTTGCATCCCATCCAAAGAATATATCCATCATAAAACTTACTTCCTGAGCTCCCTTATATCCATGCCTCTTCAATCCTTCAAACCATTTTGGATTTAATATTCTTGATCTCATTATTTTGGCAGTTTCTTCTTTTAAATTTCTTATTTTTGTTGATTCAGGATCACTGGCATCTGCACTATATGATTGTGGATCTTTTCCTCTAGCATATTTTACTGCTGCCACTAATCCACCATGATATGTATAGTAATCATCACTTTCCAACATATCTATTTCTATTGAACTTTCGTTTTTTACTGTTATTTCTGATTTTTTCATTCTCTCTGTAAATATATTTTCTACTTTCGTTCCATGATAACTACTTCCATAAGCATAACTACTCCAATTAATATATGCTTTTCCTAAATCTTCTCTTGTTTCCCACTCTTTAGAATTAATAAGTACTCCTACTCCTGCTCCATATGTACCTGGTGGACATCCAAATACTCTCATTTTAGACATATGTTCAGCTTCACTTAATTTATATCCTTCTTCTAAAAGCTGTGCTATTTCTTCATTCATATTTTTTCTAATATAGTTTATATCATCACTTTCATCTAATTGTGATACCAGATTCACTGCTTCTTCTAACAGCCTTATAAGGATTGGAAATGTATCTCTGAACAATCCTGTTATTCTCAGTGTTACATCTATCCTAGGTCTTTTTAATTCTTCATATGGAATAACTTCCAATCCTATTACTCTATCTCCATTATTCAGCCATATTGGTCTTACCCCCATGAGATATAATGCTTCAGCTATATCATCTCCATTAGTTTTCATAGTTTCTCCACCATATATCAGCATGGCTATATTTTGAGGTATTTTTCCTTCATCTTGAATATACCTCTCAATGAGCTTATCTCCCAACTGTTTTCCAACTTTCCATGAAGCTCTTAATGGTATTTTATTTGGATCTATTGCATAGAAGTTAGTTCCTGTAGGAAGGATATTTATATTTCCTCTTGTTAGACATCCAGACTGACCTGGAAGAATAAATTTCCCTTCTGCTCCTTTTATAGTACTTTCTTTCTCTCTCACTGTTTCCATTATCTTAGGCAGAACTATTTCTAATATATTTTTCTGAAAACTTAAAATATACTTTTTATTTTTTATCTTATATCCTAAATATTCCTCTTTCAATTCTGGCTTTTTATCCTCTAGTGTTTCTTTTATAATTGCTAGAGTTATGTTTCTTATATCATCTAAAACCATAAGATTACTTTTCCCATTTTCACAAAGAATATATGGTTCATTTTTTAATTGCTCTATTTCATATCCTAAAGCCTTTCCTACATATTTATCAGCTGCTAGCATTCCACAATTATCTATCCTCATAAGAGATTGAATCAATGTAGCACATCTATCTCCTGAAGCTGGTTCTCCAAGTATATGCAGCCCATCTTTAATTGTTGAACTTTTTAATTCCTCTATATATGAATGAAACTTATTTATAAAACTTTTATAATCTTCTAAAATTTTTTCTTTTTTCAAATTCATATCTAAATTATAGTTATATTTAAAGATTCTCTCTAAAATATCTTCTTTTATACTTTCAAGCTTTGGGTCTTTTGCATTTTCAGCTTGATAATACTGTTTTATCAATTCGTCCATCTCTTCTATATCCTCATACTCACCTGCTAAGGTAAGAGCAGGAATCATATATGATATAAGAGCTGCATAACTCCGTCTTTTAGCTTGCAATCCTTCTCCTGTAACATTGATAGAATAATCATACAAGTGAGGAATATCATCTATATTAAAATCAGGACAGCAACTATTACTTAAACCTATTTCTTTCCCTGGTAGCCATTCTAGTGTTCCATGTGTTCCTACATGATATATAACATCAGCTTTAAATTCTTCTTTTATCCATTTGTAAAATGAATAATATTGATGTGGTATCATAAAGTCTGTATTATGATATATCTCTTCAGCTCTACATATCATTCCTCTTGCAGGCTGCAACCCTATAAAAATATTTCCATTAAGTATTCCAGGTATTGGAAGAACATCTTCATATACCATAAACTCTCCTGGTCCTTCTCCCCATTGTTCTTCCATTTTATTTTGTACTTTTTTATCCAGCTTTTCAAACCATTTCAGATATTTTTTCTTATCTATTGTATCTATACTTCTTTCCAATACTTTTTCTGAAGTAAGCCATTGCTGATCATTTGATACTCCCTTTATAATATTTTGAATTATTTCATTTCCATCTTTAAATTTATATTCAGTTTTAACTCCCATTTCACTAAAAGCTTCCACCATATTATATACAGAATTAGGAGTATCCAATCCAAAAGCACAACCAATCATATCATTTCTTGGAGGCATATTATGAAAAATTATAGCCATTTTTTTATCTTCATTTTTTTTCTGAGATAATCTTGACCAACCCATAGCCATTCTTACTACTTTATTTACTCTTTCATCAATTGGTAGAAAAATAGATTTTTCTCCAAACTCATCTTTAATTATTTCATGAGTACAGCAAGTAACTGATATAATCTGTCCATCAAATTCGGGATAGTAAACTCCTGTTGTAAGAGACATAGTATCTAATCCACGAACATCTTCTTCCCATATTTCTCTGCTTTGATATGTAGTCATAGCTTGTATCACAGGTATTTCCAATTCTTCAAATATACTTTTTTCGACCATAGATGTTCCATCTCCTGGTTCATTAAATATACTTTGAGAATATCCAATTAAGTTTATTATGACATTTGGAATAATTTTTCCATTCTTTTTAAAATAGTTTTCTATTACCCATTTTGTTCCCTTTGATTTTATAGATAAATCAGGTACTGAGTTGGTAAAAACAGCCAAAGGTAGTCCCCCTTCTTTTTTTATCTCCTCTATAAACTTATCTATAACTTCCATTTTTTTGCTTTGCCACTCTCGTCCATGAAAAAGTAATCCTATCACATTTTTCTCTTTAGCTATATTTTCTAAAAACTTTTCTGTATTTTCAACTACTTTTCCATCATTATATATCCCTTCCCACTGTGGATATTGACATTCCTCTATCTCATATTTATTTTTTCCTATAGCATTTGCTGCATACAATATCATATTTTTATAATTTTTTTCTCCACTTAGGACATAATATTTAGTCAATTTTTCTTGAATCAAAGGTGAAAGTCCTGAATTAGAAGTAAATTCTCTTGTTTCATCTTCTATAGTAGAATGAATAAAAAATGATTTTTTCCCTTGAAAATTCTTTCTAAACCTTAAAATTTTTTTAAATGCCGATATCCCCCCATGTATCATCATACATATTAAATCACTTTTTTCAGTAAAATTTTCCAGTTGATTATATATTTCATCACAAGAATCTATTTCAAAAGCTGTAAAAAATTTAAATTCAAATTTTTCTGGATATTCTTTAATTATTGAGTTGCATACTTTATTTAAAGTATACATATTATCAAACATAGAAGTTATAAATACAATTCTAAACATTATTCCTCCATTTTTCTGCAACATACTTTGCAAAAGTCATAATATATCTTCTGACTAAAGAATTTTCATCTTCTAAGCTACAGTCTATCTGAAGTTTCTCACAAATAAGCTTTCTCATTTGCTCACACTGTTCTATTACTATTTTTTCCGAAAGAAGCTTCCAATCTAATTGATCCATCAGATGAATATATAAGGAAGTAAGTGCAACTATCTCTTCATCTTTTTCTATTCTTTCAATAAATTCTATATATTCAAGTTTTTCATCAGCTTTTTCAGAATGAATCTTAATATATTCATTCCATACTGCTTCAGCTGTTATTCCATATCTTCTTCCTCTTCTGAATATAGATTTCTGTTTTTCAGGTGTTAAATCAGATTGTTTTGCTAAGGCTTCCTTTACTCCTCTTTTTACAGCATTTCCTATCAATTCTCCTAACTTTGAATGTTTCCCAGCATCATTGTATACTGCTTCACTTTCAAGATTGCTGTAAACTATTACTCCATCTGTTCCAGAACCAGTTGCTATCCCACTGGAATATTTACTTCCTTCTAATAACTCCTGTATCGCAGCTGTCTTAGCTTCTGTTATAGTAATCATCGCTCTTGTCAAAGTTCTTGGGGGCAGATTTCCATTAATGGCTACAATTATATTTATAGTTCCATGTTTTATTTTTTCTGTTTTCCCATTATTTTCAATGTAAGAAGCTGGATCTCCAACACGTCCACCATTTGTTTCTATCCCTCCTGTTATAAGGGCAGTAACGCTTAAATCCCCATATTTCTCTATGGTTACACTCATATTTTTCATATCTGCTGCTGTTCCCATTCCAGTTGTATATTGAGGATTAAGACCTAATTCTTCTGCTATGATTTCCATATGTTCTTTATATGTTGGAGCTTTTAATTGACATCCCATTCCTGGTGCAGTTTTTGCATCATTATTAAAAACAGAAGTCAGATGTTCACTATATCCCCCATTTATAACTCCTGTGCTTAGTACAGATCTTTTCCCAGCAAATTTAACTATCACACTTTTATTATATCTATATACTTTATCTCCTGTTTCTAATATTTTTAACATCTGTTCCTCCTAAATTCTATAATATACAAAAATCTAATAATCCCGATATTGAATTATGATAAACTCTTGCATTTATTCCATATACCTTATTTAGATTTTCTTCTGTTATAACTTTTTCTGGTTCTCCATCTTCTACTATCTCACCATTAGACATCAATATAAGCCTTGTACAATATTTTACAGCTATTCTTAAATTGTGAATTACTGATATAACTGTTTTATGCTCACTTTTCATACTCTCCAAATGTTTGAAAAGTTCATCTTCATACATCATATCCAAACTAGCTGATGGTTCGTCCAAAAGCATTATGTCACTTTCCTGTGTAAGTACTTTAGCAAAAAGTACTCTCTGCCTTTCTCCACCAGAAAGTTCTAATATAGATTTATCTTTAAATTTTAAAGTATTTGTCATTTTCATATATTTTTCAGCTATTTCTATGTCCTTCTTTCCATATTCCTGAAATCTTTCTAAATATGGATATCTTCCTAAGACAACTATATCTATACAAGGAAAATCAAAACCAAGATTTGTATTTTGGTTCATAAAAGAAATTTTTTTAGCTAATTCTTTTTCTTTGTATTCTATTCCTTTCATTGAGTAATATGGTCCCCTTATCTATTTTATTTATTCCATTTATTGTTTTTAAAAAAGTTGTTTTTCCAGAACCATTAGGACCTATAATGCCTATTATCTCTCCCTCTTTGCATTCAAAACATATATTTTTTAATATTTCCCTTTCTCCTATTTTGTAATATACATTTTTAAGCTTTAAAGTAAAATTTCTCATAGTCCTTTTCCCTCTTTTCTAATTTTAATTATTAGATAAATAAAATATGGTGCACCTATCAATGATGTAATTATTCCTACACTTATCTCACTTGGTGCTAAAATTACTCTTGATATTAAATCGCTCAATGTAAGAAAAAATGCTCCTGCTAAAAATGAACCTTTTAATAGTTTTCTATTATCTGCCCCAATTATTTTTCTTAATATGTGAGGAACAACTAGTCCTACAAATCCAATATTTCCACTTATACATACAGATACTGCTGTAAGTACTGCTACTATAACAAGTATTTTTTTTCTCATTTTTCTTATATTTATTCCTAAAGACTTAGCTTCTTCATCTCCCAGCAAAAGTATATTCAATTCTTTTCCATGGTAAAATAAAATAAAGGATAAAAATATAATAGGTCCTATTCCAAATAGAAAATGTTCCCATCTTCTTCCACTAAGGCTTCCAATAGACCAAAAGATATACTCCTTTATCTGTGATTCCATAAGATTTGTAAGTATTATAGAAGATATAGCCCCTACAAAACTGCTGATAGCAATTCCAGAAAGAATTAATAATAAATTGTCACTTTTTCCTCTTAAAGTTGAAAGTCTATATACAATGGCTGATATTAACAAAGAAAAAAATATAGAAAATAATGGCATTGCAAAAATATATTTTGAACTCAATCCTAATGCTATAGAAATTACTGCTCCAAGACTTGCACCACTAGAAATTCCAATTATTCCTGAATCAGCTATGGGATTTTTTAAAAGGCTCTGCATTGTACAGCCACATACAGCTAAAGCTCCCCCTACAATGACTGCTGTCATTATTCTAGGAAATCTTACATAATAAACTATTGAAATAAAACTTTTCCTTGTTATTTCATAGTTTGTAATTCCTATTTTATTCAACAGTATTTTTATGACTTCCAATATTGGCACTCTTACTGCTCCATAAAAAAGAGAAAAAATAATCACTATAACCAAAAGAAAAATTATAAGAATATTAAAATTTAATTTTCTTCTTATCATTGATTATTCCTCCCTCAAATTATATATAGTCTTTCCTAACTTTTCTATTCCATCAATCATATATTGAGAAGTTGGAGAAAGAGTTTTATGCTTTACTAAATATATTTTTTTATTCTTTACTGCTTTCAGATTTTCAAAACTTGGATCATTCATAACAAATGCTGAAAATTCTTCTGAATTTATATGCCCCTTCCATATTGGTATTATTATTACATCTGGATTTAACTCTATTACTTTTTCCTTTGATATTTTCTGTGAACCATTGATTCCTGCTTCCCCAGCTGTATTTATTCCTCCAATAAGTCTAACCATATCATCAAAAGTAGTGTCTTTTCCACTTGTATATTCATACGAAGTATACATTAATACTTTTGGTTTCTTTCCTTTATAATTATCAGTTATCTGTTTTTGAAGAGCAAGAAGTCTGTCTTCCATATTTTTAACCAATGCTTCTCCTCTTTCTTTTTCTTCTACTAATGCTGCTAACTCTCTTATAAGTTTTTTTTGTTCCTCAAAATTTTTTGGTGTTTTATAGGTATATATATTTACTCCTGTTTCTTCTATTTGTAAAAGCACATCTTTTTTCATCCAGTCAGCAGTTATTACCAAATCTGGTTCTAATTCTATCATTGTTTCAATATTACTTTCTATTTTAGGAAACTTCTTTGCTTCTTTCCACACATGTGACATATCTGGTTCTTCATTAATTTTCCCACACAGCCCAACTATTCTTTTATGATTCACAAGACTCAATATCATCTCATCTCCACTCAATGTGAGAGAAGCTATGCGATTAAATTTTTTCCCATCTGCTCCTAAAGCATATACAGAAATAACAAAGGTAAGAATTATATAAATTAGAGAGATTATTTTTTTCAATACCCTCACATCCCTTTTTAAATTGTTCTTCAATAGTAATAAAGCAGGGGGAAATATTCTCCCTGCTTTATATTTAACTTAATAATTAAAAGTTATATTTGAATCCTGCATAGAAACTTCTTCCATCTGCTGGGTGGTAATATTTAGTTCCACTACTTATTATCATTGCTCTAGTATATTCTTTATCTAAAAGATTTTTTACTCCACCATAAATTTCTAATCCTTCATTAACCTTATATTTTACATTTAAATCAAATCTTGTGTATCCACCAAGTTTTCCCATTTTATTAGAAAAATCATCTTCAGCATATGATTGGTTTAGATAATACATATCTATATTTCCAAGCAATTTCTCTGTAAAATTATATGTTGCTCCTACATTTATCTGCCATCTTGATACTCCAGCAAATTCTTTTCCATCATGTTCTCCAGAAGTAACTTTAGGTTGAATATACGAAATATTCTCTCTTAAAGTAAGTTTATCAAAATAGTGCTGTAGTGATAATTGAGTCCCTATTCTTCTTACAGTTCCATCAAAATTCATATTATAGCTATCTATATAGTTATCTTTTTTATTATAGTAAATTTCTTTATCTGTATCTATTAAAAATACTGAAGCTGAAATATTAGTATTCCCTTTCATATCTTTTATTCCTAATTCATATGTTGTAGTTTCTTGAACTCCATAGTTCCCCTTCCATTTATTCATATCGTTCATTGTTGGAATTCTAAAGCCTTGTACAAAGTTTAAATAAACACTTCCTGTATTAGAATATAAGTAGTTTGCTGCTAGTTCAAATGAATTATTTTCAAACTTATCTTTATCCATAGCTATTCCTGAATCTAATTTATTTATTTCTCTTCTAAATCCCTGTGTTAATTGCAAATTTCCAAAAGTTGTTTTATTTAAAATATATCCAGCATATGACTCTTTAGTTTTATCTGGTGTTGAAGTATTTTTTCTATCTTCAATCTTACCTTCTTTATAGTCAGCACCTAAAATTACATAACTATTTTCTCCATAAGAGTATTTTATTTGTGCTTTTGAATAATATTGGATAATTCTATCTTTAGATAAATATGGGCCATATGAAGACATAGAATTATATTCCCCTTCATTTTCTGAATACCCTCCATAGATTAAAACGGAAATATTTTCTGTTAATTTTTGATTATATGTAAGTAAATAGCTATCTGTTTTATCTTTAACAATTCCTCCACTTGTTCCAATTTGTTTTGGATTATCTTCAAATTGCTTCTTTGTCAATGCCCCAGTAAATGAATCATCATTTTCACTATGATTATACTTAGCTTCAATATAACCATCATTTAGCAAATATTTACCTCTAAGCCATATTGATTCTCTTTTATCTCCATCATCATATCCTGGATATGCACTTCTATATCCATCAGTTTTGTAATTAGTATAAGAAGTATCAAATAAGAATTTTTCTCCTATTTTTGTTCCATAACTTAAAGTTCCTTTTGTAGTTCCCCAAGATCCAGCTTCTAAACCAACACTACCATAATTCATTTTATCCTTTGGAGATTTTGTAATAATATTGATTATTCCTCCAATAGCTCCTTCACCATACATTACTGTACCTCCAGCTGGAACTATTTCTATTTTTTCTATTTGGTCCACTGGAATCTGATCTGTTTCATAATTTCCATTTATTCCATTTAATGGAATTCCATCTAATAATACTAATGTATTACTATTTGCTGTTGCTCCCGATCCTCTCATATCAAATTTTGGAGAACCTCCATCATAACCACCAACTACCAACCCTGGCACTCCTCTTAGTGCTTCGGCTACTGTATTTGCTCCTTTATTTTTAATATCTTCCTGTGTTACAATTGTCACATTTTTTGCTATATCTAACACGCTAGTTTCAAAGTTTTCAGTAGATATTACTGTTTCATTAAGCCTTTGGCTGGCAATATTTTCCTCTGCCATTGCTATCATTGATGTT
>OGCU01000761.1_pt1 | contig 13197 bp, 17 predicted proteins | sample 1570251 | NCBI WGS metagenome assembly OGCU01 (sample SAMEA2582182, study PRJEB24529) | metagenome | biome: Human gut stool | place: China | collected 2011
TTTGAAAGAGAACAAATAGTAATGTATAAATGAATTGTCAAAGTTAAGGCGTTTATAAGCAGGAGAGGTTAATTATGGCAAAGGAAAATATGAGTTTTATCGTATGCTGCGCAAATGGTGCGGGCTCAAGTCTGATGATGAAGATGACTATGCAGAAAATGCTGGATACAGTGGGGATTAAACCGGGGAAGGTTCATCACTGTGCACTGTCCGAAGGGAAAACCGCAGCTAGTCAGTATGATGTAGTATTCTGCGCACAGAATTTTGCAAACATGTTTAAAGATGCCGAGAAAAAAGGAACCGTTGTAATCGGACTCCGCAACATCATGTCAGCTCGGGAGATGGAAGACAAGATGAAAGAAAAGGGCCTTCTCTAAAATTTAATGAACGAAACGAACATAAATACATGACACAAGCTTCTATTTGGGATATAATATACACGTAGGTATTGAGCCGTGCAAAAAAGTTCCAGAGGAAAATCGCGTTGTGCTTGCACAAAAGCACATGTTAAATTGGAGTTTTTGTAGGACGAAAGCCAGTGAGCCCGATGCAATGCAGTAAAATTGGGACTCACTGGGGCCAATATGAGCGAGGCAAAACAGTATTGCTCCGCAAAGTGATATATTCCTAAATGAGAGGTGTGACGTATGAAAAGAGAAAGAGCTTTTGTGGAGAGTCGCAGAAACCGGATTGTGGAGATAATGGAGGAGAAACCGGAAGTTCGCGTAGATGAGCTTTCGCAACTACTGGGAGTGTCCCTGATTACGATTAGAAGAGATCTTCAGTATCTGGAGGAACAGAAGCTCCTTGTTCGTAATTATGGAGGGGCTGTGTCAACCATGGCCCCTAAGAATATGAAGGACGAGGTGCAGCTGTACCGCAAGCTTATCGCTAGGTATGCGGCAGACTTTGTGGCAGAGAATGATACAATATTCATCAACACCAGCAGCAATGCACTCCAGATACTGGAGTATGTGGAGTGCAATAACGTGACGGTTATTACCAATAATGGCAAGGCCATAGGGCGGGAATATTGTCCGGGTGTTAATGTGGTGCTTACAGGAGGCGAATTGCGCCATCCAAAGGATGCCATGGTGGGGGATTTTACTCTGAGGAATTTGCAGCATGTATATGCAAAGAAAGCGTTTGTGGGCTGCTCTGGCATCAGCGCAGAGTTAGGAATGACCACAGAGATATTCAATGAGGTCAGTATCAATGAGATGATGATCGCCCATGCAAACCAGACTGTTTATGTGCTGGCAGACCACACGAAGATAGGTAGTAACAGCAGCTTTACCAGTTGCCCCATAGAGAAGATTCAGTATCTTATAACGGATGAGAAGGCGCCCGATGACGCCCTGAACGCCATAAGAGAAAAAGGCGTTCGGGTATATCAGGTGCACAAATCTGATTTTTAAGACATCATGCCACTCCGGATTCAAAGACGGCGATTGGAAAAAAGAGACATATAATGGGAGGAAAGTGATGAAACGACCATATACTCTTGGATTATATGAAAAATCCATGCCCTCGCAGCTTGGGTGGAAAGAAAAGCTGGAAGCGGCAAAAGGAGCCGGTTTTGATTTTGTGGAGATTAGCATTGACGAGACGGAGGAGAAGCTGGGACGTTTGGACATGTCAGAAGAGGAGCGCCTGGGGCTGGTGAGTCTGATGAAGGAAGCCGGGCTTCCCATACGCACTATGTGTCTCAGCGGACACCGCAAGTTTCCGCTGGGAAGCAGCGATCCTGCTGTCCGCAGCCGCGGAATGGAGATTATGGAGAAAGCAATCCGGCTAGCAGATGACTTGGGAATCCGGATTATACAACTGGCGGGTTATGACGTATACTATGACGAGTCCACAGATGAGACCAAAAGACAATTTGCTGAAAATCTCATAAAAGCAACTGAGATGGCAGCGAAAGTAGGCATCGTCATGGGGTTTGAAACCATGGAGACGGATTTCATGAACACAGTGGGAAAGGCCATGGAGTATGTGGAGCTCGTTTCCTCCATGTATCTGGGCGTTTATCCTGATATTGGAAATATTACCAATGCAGCAAAGACCTATGGTACAGATGTGCTGGAAGACCTTCGCCTTGGAAAAGGCCATCTGGCAGCCATGCATCTGAAGGAGACCACTCCCGGCGTATTCCGCGAAGTATCCTTCGGCCAAGGCCATGTGGACTTTAAGGGAGCCATAAAGACGGCCTGGGATCTGGGGGTGAGAAAATATGTGACAGAATTCTGGTATACAGGGAATCCTCAGTGGAAAAAGGATTTGGCTCAGGCCAATGAGATGATGACTAGTATTCTGGATGCGCAGTGGGAATAAGGATGAGTGAATTATGAAAGTTGAGAAAAAAGTAATAGGAAATCTGGCTAAATGTTATTCCATTGCCCCTCTTCATTATCAGGGGATGGATTATTTTCTTGTGGCGGCGGAGAAGGTAGGTCGCTGTATCCTCTTTGATCTGGACGGCAACGAGGTGGACACGGTATGGACTGAACCGGGGGGAGCTATGTCCATTGTCCAGGTGCCGGGGACAGACGGGCAGTTTCTCTCCACCTATAAGTGCTACTCTCCAAACGACTCTAAGGAGGCCGGGATTGTATACGTAACTCCAAGAGGCAAGGGAGACTGGCTGGTAACCACACTGGTGGTTCTTCCTCATGTACACAGGTTTGATATCCTGGAGAGAGGAGGCGTGCGGTATCTTATTGCCTGCACCCTTAAATCAGGCCATGAGTTTAAGGATGACTGGTCAAAGCCCGGTAAAGTGTACGCTGCGGTTCTGCCTGAGAATTTAAACATTTTTAATCAGGAGAATCCGCTCCATATGGAAGTGATTAAGGACGGGCTTACTAAAAACCACGGATATTACAGAGTCGATTTGGACGGGACTCCCGGTAGCGTAGTGTCCGCCGAGGACGGCGTATTCCTCTTTACGCCTCCGGCAGAGCCGGGTGGACAGTGGGGTGTAGAATGCCTTCTGGATACTCCTGCCAGCGATGCGCTTCTTGCGGACTTGGACGGGGACGGAGAGCAGGAGTTAGCTGTGATAGCGCCTTTCCACGGCGACAGCATCAGTATATACAAGAAGGAGGACGGCCGTTACCGGAATGCTTACGCTTATGATAAGCCTGCGGAATTTGCCCACTCCATTTTTGGGGGCATGCTCTGTGGAAAGACCAGGGTTGTCATCGGACACAGAAAGGGCGCACGAGATTTGCTTGCATTTACATATAATCAGGATACAAAAAGCTATGAGGTCCAGGTTCTGGACAAGGACTGCGGTTCCGCGAATGTGTTTCGGTACACAAACCATGGAAAGGATGTTCTTATCTCAACTAACCGTGAGATAGATGAGATCGCCATGTATATTTTGGAACCATAAAAGCGCAGCAGCAGGAAGTAAAAAGGAGAGCCGAAGATACTGGAAAATCTGAAGAAAATTGTCTATGAAGCTAATATGGAGCTGCCTAAATACGGGCTCGTAACCTTTACCTGGGGAAATGTCAGCGCCATTGACCGGGAGAGTGGAATGTTTGTTATTAAACCCAGCGGTGTGGATTATGATAAGCTGTCCCCCGAGGATATGGTGGTGATGGACTTGGATGGCAACCGTGTGGAGGGAAAACTCAATCCCTCCTCGGACACTGCCACCCACTTGGAGTTGTATAAAGCCCTACCTCTGGTGGGGGGGATTGTTCACACCCATTCCTCATGGGCCACCAGCTGGGCGCAGTCAGGAAGAGGAATTCCCTGTTACGGAACCACCCATGCAGATTATATGTACGGTGAGATCCCCTGTCTGCGCTGCTTGACCAGGGAGGACATTGAGGGGGCCTATGAGAAAAATACGGGGCTTCTCATCGCAGAATATTTTAAGGATAAAGAGTACATGGCAGTTCCAGCTTGTCTCTGCAAGAATCACGGGCCCTTTGCCTGGGGCAAGGACGCTATGGAGGCCGTACACAATGCGGTAGTGTTGGAGGAAGTGGCAAAGATGGCGGCCTGCTGCGAGCTGATTAATCCTAAAGTACAGCCTGCGCCTCAGGAATTGCAGGATAAGCATTATCTGAGAAAACACGGAGCAAGTGCTTACTATGGTCAGCAATAATTGGAATTGTTATTGAAATCGGGGAGTTGAAGATGATAAAGGAATTGATATCTGATATAGATGGTACAATATATGAATATGAGAGCAATAAGAAGATAGTGATAGAAAGGCTGTGGGGATATTGGAGGGATCATCTGAGCCTGTCTCGTGAAGTGTATAAGGAGGCCGGGTTGATTTTTTGGGGGGACGGGGTGGTATAATCATCTAAACTGCTACCAAAGCATGCTGGAGTTTATGGAATCGCTGAAGTTCAGAGGTATTCTGGTGTATGTGGGCAGCAATATGACTGCCTATATCCGGTACAAGAAGATGGAATCAACTGATGGATGAGAGGGAACCGGTTACCGTCCTAAAACTGATGGAAAAGACCGGACTATCGAGAGGATTCTTCTACAAAAATCCAACGGTGAGGAAAGAACTGGACCGGGCATTCGAGCAGCAGGCCGGCATGAGCAACCCCAAAAAGAAGATTTTGGATATGGCTATGAACCATGAAATACAAGCACTGCTCCGGCAGCTGAGAGAGGTACAGCAGGACAATGAAAAATTAATGAAGGAAAATGAAACGTTAAAAAAGGCGTTGGAACGGAAAAACAGGGAGCTGATCTGCAGTCTTTAAATCGAAAACAGGATGGTACGGACCAGGCGAATGGTACCGGTTCAGCGGCTATCAAAAGGAGGGAAGAACCGCCTTTGGATTAGGATATCGATCAACAATGTAGGAAGATAAACGAATCTATGGCACAGCCAAATCAAAAGGCTGTGCTTTTCTGGTGGAAAAAAAGGCTGTTTTATGATACACTAAAAACCATCAACACACACGGATGCTTTCCAAGCTTCGCTTAACGATTCAATTGAAAAAAGTGTGTTAACAGGTCCATCAGGAGGAGGGCGGCAACGATGTGTAATGAAAACATTGCATATGGGAAACCATAAGCGATACGCAACAAAATCTGTTAGAATGGTCAAGATTACTGGCGCCTATGAATTTATTGAGGGTGCTGCCTTATGCTCCAAAGTAGTTAAACTTGATATGATCCCTGTTTTGTTGGAGCGTGAGAGCGCCTGCCTTGTAGATAAATGACTGGATAAAATGACGATAGGAAGAACCATGTTCACGTGGACCATCCGCTTGAAAGATGCATGAAGATGACTGGATTCGAGTGTTTTTATAAAGTTGTATGGTGGAAGGGAAAACATGGGATAATGGTGGAATAGCAGTAAATATGCTATGAAGGGATATAGCTTAGTCAACCTAGTGAATCTGATGATGGAAGATTAATCGGGAGATTACGTCTTTTATTTTTTATAAAAAGGAACACAATACACAGATATGTTTGCCGTTGAGGGTAAGGTTTACAAAGAGGAGCGGGGTTAGGGTACATTTAATGGACGAGGCCACATCCGCCCTTGACCACCGCCTGACCACCATCCAGGGGGCAGACCGTATACTTGTGCCGGCTGGCAATCAGATTGCGGAAGAGGGAAACCATGAACAGCTGCTGGAGAAGAATGGAATGTATTACCAGTTATACGCAACCGCAAACAGACTGAACCAGGGGATTGCATGAAGGAGAACATTTAATATGAAAATAGCTATTGTTGCGGACAGCAACAGCGGAGTAACGCAGGATGAGGCAAAGAAGCTGGGCATATATGTGCTTCCCATGCCTTTTATGATAGATGGACAGATATTTTATGAGGGTATTGATTTAAGCCACGAAGAATTTTACAGAAGGATGGAGGAAGGCGCCGACATCACCACATCCCAGCCCTCGCCAAAAGACGTGATGGAGCAGTGGGAGCAGCTTTTGGAGGATCATGATCAGGTGGTGTACATTCCCATGTCCAGCGGACTCAGCGGTTCCTGTCAGACAGCCCTTATGCTGGCAAAAGAGTATGAGGGGCGCGTCCAGGTGGTGAACAACCAGAGGATTTCCGTTACACAGAGACAGTCTGCCCTGGATGCCAGGGATTTGGCAGAGCTGGGATGGAGTGGTGAACAGATAAAGGAAAAGCTGGAGGCAACCAGGTTTGACAGCTCCATTTATATTACGGTGGACACTCTTAAATATCTGAAAAAGGGAGGCAGGATTACCCCTGCCGCGGCAGCTCTGGGAACCCTGCTCAAGATAAAGCCTGTGCTCACCATCCAGGGAGAAAAGCTGGATGCATTTGCAAAGGCCAGGACCATGAAGCAGGCCAAGACCATCATGCTGACTGCCCTGGCCCATGATCTGGAGGAGCGCCTGGCAGACCGGAAGGCGGAACACACCTATTTGCAGATTGCACATACATGCAGTGAGCAGGCAGCCCATGAGCTGGAAGAAACTGTAAGGGAATTATATCCCGGCGTCCCCGTGTTCGGGGCTCCCCTATCCCTTAGTATCGGATGCCATATCGGCCCTGGCGCCCTGGCAGTTGCCTGCACCAGGAAATTAAAGGAGCTGGAATAAGTGTCGGAAAAGAAATTTGTTAAGAAGCTGCGTACCTTCGGCATGAGCATGAAGGTACCTCTTGCCGCCGTCATTATAGGCGCAGCCCTGATTCCGCTTTTTCTGGAGGCCGGCATCATGCTGGGTACGTTCCGGCAGAGCCAGCTGGATGCCAGGTTCATAGAGATACAGAACCAGTGTGTCATACTCAGCAATAAGATGACCCGGTCCGGCTATATGACGGCTGAGAAAAAGAACAATGCCAGTCTGGACAGCCAGATGCAGACCCTGTCCGATGTATATAATGGAAGAATCGTTATTGTGGGAAGCAATTTCCGGGTGGTGACAGATACCTTTAATCTGGCCACAGGAAAGTATTATTTGTCTGAAGAGGTCATCAAATGTTTCAAGGGTGAAAACAGCAGCCACTACAACAAGGATATGCAGTATTTTGCCCAGACCATTCCCGTGTATGACGCTGCGGACGGAAAAGCTGTGAGCGGAGTCATTGTGGTCACCGCATCCACGGAAAATATCCTGTCCCTGACAGACAAGGTCATGGGAAAATCCCATCTCTTTCTGGTGTGCATGGCGCTTGTGATCAGTGTGTTGGGCGTGGTGGCAGCCCATCTGCTGCTGCGTCCTTTCAAAAAACTTCAGATGTCATTCGACAGGGTGACGCAGGGAGATTTGGACGCGGACATCACAGAGGAGACTTACAGGGAGACCAGACTTTTGTCCCAGTCCGTCCAAAAGTCCCTGGGCAAGCTTAAGGCCGTGGACCAGTCACGCCAGGAATTCGTTTCCAATGTGTCCCATGAACTGAAGACGCCTATCACCTCTATCCGTGTGCTGGCTGATTCGCTTATGGGGATGAAAGACGTGCCGGTGGAGCTGTATCGGGAGTTTATGACGGATATTTCGGACGAGATTGACCGGGAGAACCAGATTATAGAGGACCTGCTGATGCTGGTCAAGATGGACAAGACAGCTGAGGACCAGATGAACATAGAGCAGGTAAATATCAACGGAGAACTGGAGCTGATTTTAAAACGTCTGCGTCCCATTGCCAAACGCGGAAATGTGGAACTGATTCTGGAGAGCATCCGGGAAGTGACAGCGGATGTGGATAAGGTAAAGATATCCCTGGCAATTACCAATCTGGTGGAAAATGCCATTAAATATAACCGGGATTCGGGTATGGTCCGCGTGACCCTGGATGCGGACCACAAATATTTCTACATCAAGGTGGCGGATACCGGTATCGGGATACCGGAGGATGCGCTGGAACACATATTTGAACGGTTTTTCCGGGTGGATAAGGCGCGCTCCAGGGAAGTGGGCGGCACCGGGCTGGGACTGACTATCAGTAGCCGTCTGGCCCAGGCGATGGGCGGCGAACTGAGCGCCACCAGCACGCCGGAGGTTGGAAGCTGTTTTTGTTTACGCTTGCCGTTACGTGTTGCCACGGCACCCGTGCCAAAAACAGTCAATCAGGCGGTGCGTCTTGACGGTTTACGTTTGCTGTTAATTGAAGATAACCCGCTAACCCAGCGAATTACCATTGAGATGCTGAAAACCAGTGGTGCGCAGATTGGTGCTGTTGGCAATGCCGCGCAGGCTTTAGAGACACTGCAAAATAGCGAACCGTTTGCTGCCGCACTGGTGGATTTTGATCTGCCGGATATCGACGGTATTACCCTTGCCCGGCAACTGGCACAGCAATATCCGTGTCATTGACGAAACGCTGCGCCAGCGTACCAGTTCACTATTTCGCGGGATTATCCCTAAACCGGTGCCGCGTGAAGTGCTCGGTCAGTTACTGGCGCACTATCTCCAACTGCAAGTCAATAATGATCAATCGCTGGATGTATCGCAACTCAATGAAGATGCTCAGTTAATGGGGACGGAGAAGATCCACGAATGGCTGGTATTATTTACACAACATGCCCTGCCGCTTCTCGATGAAATCGACATTGCCCGCGCCAGTCAGGATAGCGAGAAAATAAAGCGTGCCGCGCATCAGCTAAAAAGCAGTTGCTCGAGTCTGGGAATGCATATCGCCAGCCAGCTATGCGCACAACTGGAGCAGCAGCCATTATCTGCCCCCCTTCCACACGAAGAAATTACACGCAGTGTTGCCGCTCTGGAAGCATGGTTGCATAAGAAAGACCTGAACGCGATTTGAATCAATATCAGCCAGTTAAGAACAACTAGAATAGTGGCATTTGGTATACAACTTAACGGACTGGCAAAATCATGGCAGAGAATAAAAGAACCCGCTGGCAGCGGCGGCCAGGCACGACGGGCGGCAAATTACCGTGGAATGACTGGCGTAATGCCACGACCTGGCGTAAAGCGACGCAATTATTACTGTTGGCAATGAATATTTATATTGCCATCACGTTCTGGTATTGGGTGCGCTATTACGAAACGGCAAGTAGCACGACATTTGTCGCCAGACCGGGAGGTATCGAAGGCTGGCTACCGATTGCCGGGCTGATGAATCTGAAATATAGCCTTGTAACAGGTCAGTTACCGTCCGTCCACGCCGCCGCGATGCTGTTATTGGTCGCTTTTATCGTCATCAGTCTATTACTCAAAAAGGCCTTTTGCTCATGGTTATGCCCGGTTGGTACGCTTTCTGAATTAATCGGCGATCTCGGTAACAAACTGTTTGGTCGGCAATGTGTCCTTCCCCGCTGGCTGGATATTCCTCTGCGCGGCGTGAAGTATTTGCTGTTGAGTTTTTTTCTCTATATCGCGTTATTGATGCCCGCTCAGGCGATTCACTATTTTATGTTGTCGCCCTACAGCGTGGTGATGGACGTTAAAATGCTCGATTTCTTTCGTCATATGGGGACCGCGACATTAATCAGCGTGACCGTTTTGCTGATTGCCAGCCTGTTTATTCGCCATGCCTGGTGTCGTTATCTTTGCCCATATGGCGCGCTGATGGGCGTGGTTTCGCTATTGTCGCCGTTTAAGATTCGTCGCAATGCCGAAAGTTGTATCGACTGTGGCAAATGCGCAAAAAATTGCCCATCACGGATCCCGGTCGATAAATTAATTCAGGTACGAACAGTGGAATGTACCGGCTGTATGACTTGCGTAGAGTCATGTCCGGTAGCCTCAACATTGACCTTTTCACTGCAAAAACCTGCGGCAAATAAAAAAGCCTTTGCGTTGTCTGGCTGGTTAATGACGCTACTGGTTCTGGGGATTATGTTTGCGGTGATTGGTTACGCAATGTATGCGGGAGTATGGCAAAGCCCGGTACCGGAGGAATTGTACCGACGCTTAATTCCACAAGCGCCAATGATTGGTCACTAAATTAGCAACAAGCGGAACATCACCTCGCACGGGTGATGTTCACAAAATCACATTATTTTGATTTTGACATCATAACTTTCAAGCCCGGTCATTTTTTCTCGTGCGGTGAAGCGAATTTCAGAGACTTCTTTCCCTGTATTCTTGTTCAGCTCGGCGATTTTTTGCGCGATAAAGTCGGCGATTTCCGTTTCGGCTTGTTTTTTTAACTCTTCAATATTCACTGTTAACCTCTTCTGGTCTTAAAAGACAGCAACACGCCAGTAAGGTGTTGGTTCCCGGTACCCTGGTCAGGTAAGAAATGTTATAAGCCATCTCCCCGAAAGATTCAATAATCAACAGGTTATCGCTTACTATACATACAGCGTTGAAGAAAAATAAGGCAGATATAAAAAAGGCTCCACGAAGGAGCCTGATATTATTTTGTGAAATCCAGCGGCGCATGGTCCGTGCGTATTTGCAGCGCGACGTTATCAAAGGTGATCATCGTCGATTTACAAAAAATACACTTTGCTCCTAAAGGATTTCGCTCCGTCACATCGAATGCCGATGTACGGTACTGTGAACCATGACAACATGGACAGCGGAAATGGAGATGTTGAGTAATAACGGCAACCTTAGAGCGTAACAACGTTCGCTGCCGCGGGGCCACGTTGCCCCTGCTCAATAGAAAATTCAACTTTCTGATTTTCGTTCAGCGTGCGGAATTCATTGCTCTGGATGGCAGTGAAATGGACGAAAACGTCTTTGCTGCCATCATCAGGAGTGATAAAGCCAAAACCTTTATCTGCGTTAAACCATTTTACTAAACCAGTCATTTTATTAGACATATTTTACTTCCTTCATTTTGGGCCTTTCGGCAAACAGGGCTTTAATACAGAAACTACTTAGTGTTCAGGAGAGAGACTCAAAAGAAGGGGATAATGCCTGATAATGAGAACTGCTTTAGTAAACTACTTTGTATGCTGTCTGTCTTTCAAACCGACGCAGCTATTAACGCATGATAATTGAGATTAAGCAAATTTTATTTTAGCCGTCCGGCGGTCTTAAATATCGCTGGCTTTATTTTATTAACCCCGTATAGTGCAGCGCAGTATTTTCAGTAAGGAATTTGTTTGTCCCGTAAAATGACAGGAATTGTCAAAACCTTTGATCGCAAAAGCGGCAAAGGATTCATTATCCCCTCCGACGGTCGTAAAGAAGTTCAGGTCCATATTTCCGCATTCACTCCCCGCGACGCAGAAGTGCTTATACCAGGATTACGTGTGGAATTTTGCCGCGTAAATGGCCTGCGAGGACCAACAGCGGCAAATGTTTATCTCTCTTAATATGACGCTGCTTGTTTAAAGCTGACTGGTTTTATTGGAATAGTGCAATAGTCAACATCATACATTATAACATCAGTTACTTTTCCACAAAGAAACTAATCCATTTAAGCGAATATCTCTGCACCTAATAGTTATAAATGCCATTTAACAGCCAGTTATAGTACCACTTGAAACTATATTACCAACAATAATTAATAGCTTTCGTAACAATTTCCTTATCTTTAATTTGTATTTTGCTAAGATTTATCTTATGCTCACAAATCGTATTTCCAGAGGGGGATAGTTAACAATCTTATATTTCCCTCTGCGCGCCTTTCCTACCCGCAGTATATAGTGCAAGCGGTATGAGGATAGGGAGATTTCACAAGGATGTTATACTCAAAGTAGACAATCCTGATCTCAAGCGTACGTATTGTCCATGCGATGAATAAAAGAAAAGTTATGAAACACAAGCTTTCTGCAATCCTTATGGCCTTCATGTTGACGACGCCAGCTGCGTTTGCTGCCCCTGAAGCAACAAACGGGACCGAGGCAACGACGGGTACTACTGGCACCACAACGACCACTACCGGCGCAACCACGACTGCTACTACCACTGGTGGCGTGGCTGCTGGCGCTGTCGGCACGGCGACAGTTGTCGGTGTGGCAACGGCTGTTGGTGTGGCGAAGTTGGCAGTTGTTGCAGCAAATGACAGTGGCGATGGCGGTTCTCATAACACCTCAACCACCACGTCCACTACACGCTAATACTGCTTTAACGCGTCGAAATTAAAGTTAAATGATACCCGGTTGCGATATTCGTACCGGGCTTTAGAGATTTGCATTTTTTTAATTAACCTTTCAAGGATTAAAGGTGCGCCCTCTTATTTTATCGATTTTCGCACTATTTCTTGCGGGATGTACGCACAGCCAGCAAAGTATGGTCGATACATTTCGCGCCAGCCTTTTCGATAATCAGGATATCACCGTAGCGGATCAGCAGATCCAGGCGTTGCCTTATTCCACGATGTATTTACGCCTTAATGAAGGGCAACGAATCTTTGTGGTACTGGGATATATAGAACAAGAACAAAGCAAATGGTTATCCCAGGATAACGCCATGCTGGTTACCCACAATGGACGTCTTTTAAAAACCGTCAAACTTAATAATAATCTGCTGGAAGTGACAAATTCCGGGCAGGACCCTCTGCGTAACGCGCTGGCAATAAAAGATGGCAGCCGCTGGACGCGCGATATTCTCTGGAGTGAAGACAACCATTTTCGCTCTGCGACCCTGAGTTCTACTTTTTCCTTTGCTGGATTAGAGACGCTGAATATTGCGGGTCGCAATGTGCTGTGTAATGTCTGGCAGGAAGAGGTGACTTCCACGCGGCCAGAAAAACAGTGGCAAAACACATTCTGGGTCGATTCGGCTACTGGCCAGGTTCGTCAAAGTCGGCAAATGTTAGGCGCAGGGGTTATTCCCGTAGAAATGACGTTTCTTAAACCCGCACCATGAATAAATTACAGTCGTATTTCATTGCCAGCGTACTTTACGTAATGACACCCCATGCCTTTGCGCAAGGAACGGTGACTATTTATCTGCCTGGCGAACAACAGACACTTTCCGTTGGCCCCATGGAAAATGTTGTCCAGTTGGTGACACAACCGCAACTGCGCGATCGCCTCTGGTGGCCTGGTGCCTTGCTGACCGACTCTGCGGCGAAAGCTAAAGCGCTTAAAGACTACCAACATGTCATGGCACAGCTTGCTTCCTGGGAAGCAGAAGCTGACGACGATGTGGCGGCAACGATTAAATCCGTGCGCCAGCAGTTACTCAATCTCAATATCACTGGTCGCTTACCGGTCAAACTGGATCCTGATTTTGTACGAGTGGATGAGAACAGCAATCCCCCGTTGGTCGGGGACTATACGCTCTATACCGTACAGCGTCCGGTGACTATTACTCTGCTGGGTGCGGTTTCTGGGGCCGGGCAATTGC
>OGCU01000766.1_pt1 | contig 13163 bp, 10 predicted proteins | sample 1570251 | NCBI WGS metagenome assembly OGCU01 (sample SAMEA2582182, study PRJEB24529) | metagenome | biome: Human gut stool | place: China | collected 2011
AAAATCTAAAATTAATAAAGGGATGATTTTTTTAATCATCCCTAAAAATATAAAAGATAGTAGCTCACAAAATAATATACGTCGTTTTTCATTTTTCTTATATAACATCATTATGAATGCATACTCTAAATGCTCACATATGCATATTAGTAATTTTTCTTGTAAATTTAGATAGCTACCATATTTTCATCTAAAATAATTTCTTCTTATTAAAATTTTTTTATATTTTTACCTCTACTTAACTCAGTCTCTTTTATTTATCTTTTTAATTCATATATTTTTTTTTCTAAAATCTCTCCTGTCAATATAACTTTATTTTGATTTAGTTTTGGATTTACAACTGCACTCATAACATATTCTCCATTATTTATATAGATTTCTGCTACACATTTGTCTACTATAACTCTTAACTCAATGCTTGGTTCTTTTATTTCTAAATTTAGTTCTCTTTTTAATCCAAAAGTTTCTAATACTTTAAAATCATTTATAATATCACTTCTATCTAAAATAATTTTATTCTCTTTAAAATCAAAATGTAACTTTAATCCAACTCCATTATTCTCAAATAATATCAAAGTAAAATCTTTATCTGTACCTATTTTTAAATTTAAATCATACTGATTTTTATTATCTAATTCTGAAAACTCTCCAAGTTCTTTATTTCTATATTTTTCTATCTCCTTTACTGGCATTTGATATAATTTCCCATCTTTATAATTTAACTCTCTTGGAATTGTCATTATTCCTGTAAAGTTTTCACCTGGTAAAGGTGCATGGTTTACTAACCATCCGATTAAAACTCTTCTACCTTTTTCATCTAAAAAACTTTGAGGTGCATAGAATTCAAATCCGTTGTCTAACCTTTTTAAATCACTATGAATAAACTCTTTTTTCTCATAATCAAAATCACCTAAATAATAACCTGCTATATGAACTTGACCATCTGTTCCAATTCCTTGAGGACTAAATACAAGAACTTCTTTTCCACCAATTTCAAATAGATCTGGACACTCCCACATAAATCCCATATTGGGTTCTTTTAACTCTGTAAAAATATTCCAATTTTTTAAATCATCTGATTCATACATAAGTATTTTTCCACCAGCTTGATCTTTTGCCCCTAAAACCATATAGTATTTTCCATCTGTTTCCCATACTTTTGGATCTCTTATATGAGCTGTACAAGTTTTTTCTGGAATTGGTACTTCTAATTTTGCAACTTTTTCAAAATTAATTCCATCTTTTGATTTAGCTAAAATTTGAGTTGATATTAAGTCATCATCTCCTACTGTTATTGTATTTCCAAATTCATTTAATCTTTTAGTAGTCATTTCTACACCTGTATAAAATAGATGTAATTCATTATCTTTCACAAAAGCACTTCCAGAGAAACATCCATCAATGTCACCAAGCTCTTTACTATCAGGATATAATGCATGTTCTAGATGTTCCCATGCAAAAAGATCTTTACTTTTAGCATGTCCCCAAGTCATATTTCCCCAATAACAATTTTCTGGATTATGTTGATAAAATATATGATACTCTCCATTAAAATGTGATAACCCATTTGGGTCATTCATCCAATTTTTTTCTGGTGTAAAATGAAATAATGGTCTTTTACTCATTAGGCTTCTCCTTGTATAATTTTAATACTTTCTAACTCTATTTTTCTTAATCTTCTTTTTCTAAAGAACAGTGCAATCATTATAGCAACTGTCCATAATATCATTAAGTAACTTTTTAAATTACTATAATTTTGTGTTACTAAACCTAATTTTGAGAATATTAAGTAAAACGAAATCATAAATGTTACTATTAACGTTGCAACTTCATATTGCTTATCCCAAGGTGTTAATTCAACTACATTTTTATCTTTTAAAATAAAAGGCTCTTTTCTTGGGTATTTTTTTCCAATAGCTAACATTATTCCACAACAAATTACAAATAAAATTGCCAATTGATGTAAAAAATGTAAATCTGGTTTTACCACAAGTTGTAACATTGCATATGATGAAACAAAAATAATTAAAGCAATTTTTGCTGCTATTGCAGGAACTCTTTTTGTTGTATATCCAATAAATATTATTGTAAATATTGGTACACTAAAAAATCCATTTACTGTTTGCAAATATTGGAAAAGGCCATTTGGAGCATTCATTATCATAGGTGCTATAAACATCGATATCAATGCTACTAAAAATCCAAATAGTTTGCCTTTATTTACAATCTCTAAGTCACTTTTATTTTTTCCAAACTTCGGTTTATATATATTTAAACTAAAAAGAGTTGCAGCACTATTTAAAACACTATTATATGAACTTAAAACTGCTCCAAACATAACTGCAGCAAAGAATCCTAAAAGATAATTTGGCATCAGATCTCTTACTAAATAAGAATAAGTTAAATCTGCATCAGAGATTGTATCACCATATATATGATAACCAATTATTCCAGGAATAATAACCATTAAAGGTGTTAATATCTTTAAAAATCCTGCTATCATAACTCCTTTTTGTCCCTCTTTTAAATTCTTAGCTCCTAAAGCTCTTTGAATTATTCCTTGATCTGTACCTCAGTAATATAAGTTAACTAAAATCATTCCAGTAAAGAGTGTTGAAAACGGTAATGAATCGCTACTTTTTCCTATAGCATCAAATTTTTCTGGATGAGATTCTACAAGTTTTATAACTCCATGAAAAAAATCACCCTTACCTATAAATTTAAATCCTAAATATGGAACAGCCAATCCTCCAATTATAAGTCCTATTCCATTTAATGTATCTGAAAAAGCTACCGCTTTTAATCCACCAAATATAGCATAGATTGCACCTATTATTCCAATTGCCCAAACTGTCACCCAAATACTTGCTGTATGACTTACATTTAGCATTCCTGGAATATCAAATAGTTGACTTAAAACTAAAGCACCTGCGTATAAAGTTGGTGGTAATGCACTGAGTAAATAACTTACTAGAAAAAGATAAGTTACAAATTGCCTAACACTAGAATCGAATCGTTCTTCTAAAAATTCTGGTATAGTCGTAAGTCCTCCTTTTAAATATCTTGGAACTAAAAACATTGCAACCAGAACTAGAGTTATTCCAGAACAAACTTCCCAACCCATAACTGACATATTATATACATAAGATTGTGCACTCATTCCTGAAAAATTTACTGGACTTAAATTTGTAAGCATTAAAGATCCTGCTATGAAACCACCTGTTAAACTCCTCCCACCCAAAAAGTACCCGTCATTTGTTGTTAGGTTATCACCTTTTGTTTTAAAATATGTTAGTGTTGCTACTAACAATGTGAAAAAAATGAAAGATATTATCATTAACATCTTTTTGTTACCCCCCTGTTAAATTATTTTTTGAAATTGCATGAATATTATGTAAACGAATTCATATACTGTAAAAATTAAAAGATAAGAATCTCTTATCTTTAATTTATTTAAAGAATTTTACTGTTGAATCTCTTGGAATCAATCTAGGTAATATCTCTATATGCTTTATCTCTTTATTACCACTTTTCGCTTCCATCATTAACCTTTCAAATGCCAAAAATGCAATCTCCCTTACTGGCTGTGCTACTGTTGTTATAGATAAATAACTTGTAAAGCTTATATTATCAAAACCTGCTACTGCAATATCCTCTGGAACTTTTATCCCCTTGTCTCTAAAAAAGTTTATAACTTCCATAGCAACAATATCATTTCCTGTAAATATAGCCGTAAAATCAAACTTCTTATGCTTTTTTAAATATTTTTCTAAAGAACTATATACAGCTTCTTTTATATTGATAGATGAATAATTATAGAAATCTATACAATTTTCATCTTTTAAATTTACATTTAAACTTGCTAAGCCATCTTTGAAACCTTTAAATTTATCATCTTTATTTCCTATATATCCAATTTTTTCATGTCCTAAACTTACAAAATGTTTTGCTAAAAGTTCTCCACCAACTTTATGATTAATTGATACTCCAGAAAAATTTTGTGATAATTTCCCCATAGTCACAACTGGAATCTTATTTTCAATTAACTTTTTTGAATAGTTTTCTTCATTATCTAAAGGTGATAACACTACTCCTAATGGCTTATACTTTAATATATTGTCTATCAATTTTTTTTCTTTATGTTCATTTCCTTGACTATTCATAAAAATTACTTCATAGCCACTTTGATAAGCTTCATTTTCTATTACATTCAAAATTTCAGCAAAATATGGATTTGATATATCAGGTAATATAACAGCTATTACAGAACTTTTTTTACTTGATAAGGCTTTAGCAGCACTATTTACTTTGTAACCAAGTTCTTCTATTACATCTAAAACTTTTTGTCTCGTATATGGTTCAACATATGTACTCCCATTTATAACTCTTGAAACTGTTGCTTGAGAAACTTCAGCTTTCAAAGCTACATCTTTCATCTTAACCATGAAACAACTCCTTTCTGTATGAAAACGCATACTTTTAATAAATATTTGATTTTATTATAATACCAAAAGTTTATTTTTGCAACATTTTTTAAATTTTATAATAAAAATTATTTTTTTTATAAAATTATGTTGCATATAAAAATATTATGTGTTATAAATGATTATATAAACAATAAACGAACAAAATATTTTTTTATACGTCTATGAAATCGCTTTCATTATGTAAGAAAAAGGAGGGTAATATGAATTTTAAAAACTTTAAAACAATTAACTGGATGTATTGGCCATCTCTTATACTTTTTATAGCTTTGGTTTTTTATCCGTTTGCTCATGGAATAAGAATATCTTTTACTGACTGGAATGGGTTTTCTCAAGGATATAATTATGTGGGAATGGCAAACTTTAAAAGACTTTTTATTGATAATAACTTTTTTATATCTTTTAAAAATACTATTATTTATGGAGTTGGAAGTACAATACTTCAACAAGTAATCGGAATTAGTTATGCTTTACTTTTAAATAAAGATTTTAAAGGAAGAAATCTTTTAAGAGCAATTATATATCTACCTGTTCTAATTTCTGGACTTATTATGGGATATATGTGGTACTTCATTTTTCAATATAGTGATGGTGCTTTAAATGATATACTTTTATACTTTAATAAGGAAGCTAACGATTGGTTAGGTGACCCTAAATTTGGTGTATGGATAATTGTATTCGTTAATAGTATTCAATATTGTGGTGTTTCTATGGTTATATATCTTGCAGGTCTTCAATCTATATCTAAATCTTATTATGAAGCAGCTGATATAGATGGTGCTACTGCTATACAAAAGTTTTTCAACATAACGTTACCTCTTTTAAAACCAGCTATTATAACAAGTTTTACTATAAACTTAATCGGTGGTTTAAAATTATTTGATGCTATAAAAGCTTTAACAAATGGAGGACCTGGATATTCATCAAACTCTATTTCAACTCTTGTTAATGTTGCATACTTTAGATCACAAATGGCTGGATATGCTTCCTCTATGGGACTTGCTTTATTTATATTTATAGTTTTTATAACAATAATTATTCAAAAGAAATTTACTGTTAAAGAGGGTGAATTATAGTGAACTTTATTAAACATAATTTAAAAAAATTAATTTTTGGTGCTTTTGTAATTATTCTTGGTTCTATTCATCTAATACCTATATATATAACTACAACAGTTGCTTTTAAGAAAAAAACAGATTTAAGCTCTAGATGGCTTTTACCTACGGAAGTATATTTTGATAACTTTATACATGCTTTTGAAAAAGCTGAACTACTTCTTGCTATGAAAAATAGTTTTATTATAACTGCTTGTTCTATAGTTTTAATAACTACACTTGGAGCATTAGCTGCATATCCATTAGCAAGACATAAAAGTGTTACAAACAAAGTTATTCTAAATTTAATTCTAGCGGTTATGATGGTTCCACCGCTTAGTATTTTGGTACCTTTATTGACTACCTTAACAAGAATTCATGGAATAAATACTTATTGGGGAATTATTTTAACATTAACAACTTTTAATCTACCACTTAGTATTTTCTTATACAGTAACTTTATTCATACTATACCAAAAGAGTTAGAGGAAGCTGCTATGATTGATGGTTGTAGTAAATTTAGAACTTTCCGTACAGTTATATTTCCACTTTTAAAACCTATAACAGCTACTGTTATTATATTAACTGGTGTTGGAATTTGGAATGACTACCAATTTTCAGTTTATCTTTTACAATCACAAAAGATGAAAGTCGTTACTTTAGCTATATCATCATTTTTTAGTACATCTTCATCAAATCTAGGAGCTGCTGCTGCTGGAGCAATTATTGCTGTTTTACCTGTAATTGTTTTATATATATTCCTACAAAGATATTTCATTGCTGGAATGACAAGTGGATCAATAAAATAAAAATTTAAGGAGTGAATAAATTATGAAAAAAATAGTTCTATCATTGGCACTTTTGGGTCTTCTTACTGCATGTGGTGATAAAGAGCCTAAAGCTAAAAAGAAAAATATAGTTGTCACAAGTAATTCTCACAATGGTGAGCCATCTTCTGTTGCTTTAGAAGAAATTATAAAAGAATATAATCAAAATAATCCAGAAGTTAATATCGAATTTATACCAGGATCTTCAGATTATGAAGAAACTATGAAAACCAAAATGGCTACAAACTCTTTACCTGATATATTTGGTACCCATGGTTGGTCTGTAAATAGATATAAAGAATATCTAGAGCCTTTAAACAATAGAGAGTGGGCAAAATATTTAAGTCCAGCTATTGCTCCTGTTATTACCGATGAAAATGATAAATTTTATATATTACCTCTTGATGTTGATATAGTTGGGCTACCTTATAACTTAGATGTTTTAGAAGCTGCTGGAGTAAATCCAAAAGAGATTAAAACTACCGATGATTTTATTGCTGCTCTTGAAAAAGTAAAACAAATTGGCGTAACACCAATATATATAGGAGGAAAAGATTCTGCTTCTGTTGGAAATATATATGACTGGATAGCTCCAGGTCTTATTATCTTAACTAATGATAATCCACAAGGTGAAAACCTTAAAAATGGAATTTTTGATGAAAAAGCTTGGAATCAAACTGGTGAATTTATTAAAACTCTTGTAGATAATGGTTATATAAATAGAGATGCATTAACAGGAAATGAGGCTGCTAGAGCTCTTGGAACTGGAAAAGCTGCATTTTTATTCTTTGGAACTTCTATGATTAATGAAGGAAATAGCTATAATCCTAATGCTAGACTTGATTTTATTGCATTACCCACTAAAGATAGAAATCAAAAATCATATTTTATTACTGGTGAAAGAATGGCCCTTGGTGTTTGGAAAGATTCTCCAAACAAAAAAGAAGCTTTAGAATTCTTAGATTATTTAGCAAAACCAGAAAATGTATCTAAAATGGCAACTGCAAATATTTTACCTACTGGACTTACAAATGCTAAAAGTGATCTTGGAAAGTTTGAAGATAGCTACAATTTAGGAGATCAATATCAATATGTTGGTTTCTTTGATAGAGAGTACTTACCTAGTGGAGCTTGGGAAACTCTTTGTTCTATTGGAGCTTCTATTATATCTGGACAAATGACTGTTTCTGAAGCTTCTAAAAAAATGAAAGAAGATTTTGATAAATTGAAAAAAAACAAATAAGGAGTATAAGATGAATATATTTTTTAATTCTAATAACATGGAGTTTCATTTACAAAATGATAAGATTAGTTATATTATAAAAGTTTTAGGTACTGGTGATTTAGGTCATCTATATTTTGGTAAAAGATTAAATCACAGAGAAAATTTCTCAAATATGCTTCAAATATTTGAACATCAAGTTCCTTATACTCCTGAACAAATTGATGGTGTATCTGGATTTGCTTTAGATACTTTAAAACAAGAGTTTCCAGCTTTTGGAACAGGTGACTACAGAGAGCCAGCATATGTAATATTACAAGAAAACGGTAGTAGAGTTACTGATTATAAATTTTCTAAATATGAGATTTTTAATAGAAAACCAAGCTTAAAAGGTCTCCCACAAACTTATCTTGAAAATGATGATGAAGCTAAAACATTACAGATAACATTAAAAGATAAGCACTTAAATTCAGAGATTATATTATCATATACTATATATAAAAATTATCCAATTATTACAAGAAACTCTAATATTATAAATAATGGATCTTCTCCTTTAACTTTAGAAAGATTTTTAAGTTTTAACATGGATATTCCACAAAAAAATTATGAACTTATGCATCTTTCTGGTGCTTGGGCTAGAGAAAGACATGTTGTTACAACACCTATAAATCAAAATAGAATATCTATTGATAGTAAAAGAGGAGCTAGTAGTTCTAATAATAACCCTTTTATAGCATTAAAAGAGATTGGTGCTGATGAATTTAAAGGTGAATACATTGGTGTTAACCTTGTTTATAGTGGAAACTTCTTAGCTCAAGTTGAAAAAGATCACTACGATAATATTAGAATTAATATGGGAATAAATCCTTTTAATTTCTCGTGGATTTTAGAAAAAGATGAAACTTTTGAAGCACCTGAAGTTGTTATGTGCTACTCAGACTCTGGACTTAATACACTTAGTCAAAATTATCATAAATTCTATCAAAATAATCTTATTAGAGGAGAATGGAAACATAAAGCTAGACCTATTTTAATAAATAATTGGGAAGCTACATATTTTGATTTTGATGAAGATAAAATAGTTCAAATAGCTATAAAAGCAAAAGAATTAGGAGTAGAACTTTTTGTTTTAGATGATGGTTGGTTTGGTACTAGAAATGGAGATACTTCTGGACTAGGTGACTGGTGGAGTAATTTATCAAAATTACCTAGTGGTGTAGAAGGACTTTCTAAAAAAATAGATGAAATGGGTATGAAATTTGGTCTTTGGTTTGAACCTGAAATGGTAAATCCTGACACAGATCTTTATAGACAGCATCCTGAGTGGGCTCTTTCTATACCAAATAGAAAACCAACTTTAAGTAGAAATCAGTTAACCCTAGATTTAGGTAGAGCTGAAGTTAGAGATTACCTTTATGAAAAACTTTCAAAAATATTAAGAGAATCTAAAATATCTTACATTAAGTGGGATATGAATAGAAATATGACTGATGTATGGTCTGGTGTTTTAGAAGGTAAAAGACAGGGTGAAACCGCACATAGATATATTCTTGGAGTATATGACTTAATGGAAAGATTAACTACTGAGTTCCCTCATATTTTATTTGAATCTTGTGCTGGTGGTGGAAATAGATTTGATGCTGGTATGCTTTATTATATGCCACAAATATGGACAAGTGATGATACTGATGCTGTTGAAAGATTAAAAATACAATATGGTACATCAATAATTTATCCTATATCATCTATGGGAGCTCATGTATCAGCTGTCCCTAATCATCAAACAGGTAGAATCACATCTATTGATACTAGAGCAAATGTTGCATTCTTTGGTGCTTTCGGTTATGAACTTGATTTAAATCATATAACGGATGATGAAGCTAATTCTGTTAAAAGACAAATAGAATTTTTTAAAGAAAATAGAGAATTATTACAATTTGGAACTTTCCATAGAATTGAATCACCATTTGAAAATGGGTTCCAAAATGTATCTTGGATTATGGTAAATAAAGATCAATCAGAAGCTATCTTAGGTGTTTATAGAATTCATTCTATTCCAAATCCAGGTTTTGATAAAGCTTTTGCTGCTGGATTAAATCCAGATTTTAAATATAAAATTGAGCATGAAGATATCTTAGGAGAAATTTTCTACGGAGATGAACTTATGTATTCTGGTATTAAATTTAGAAAAATTGGGATAGATACTCATAATTCTAAGAATTTAGAAAAACTTGGAGATTATAGTAGCAAGATTATCAAGATAACAAAAATATAGATTTAAGACACGGGAGAAAAAACTATGAAAAAATCATTTTATTTACTTGCAGCCTTAGCCGTAATCAGTAATACCACTTTTGCTGAAACAACTTTAACTGAGGAAATTTATAATACCCAAACCGAGGTTTTATCTGAAGTCATTATTCCTCAAGATAGTAAATGGTATTTTACTGGAAGACTTTATTTAGAAACAGAGGATATTCAAAACTCATCTAAAGTCAGAAGAGCTCCAAATAAAATGGAGAAAGTTGGTAATTCTGAAGATGGACTTTTCTTGGGTACTGGAGTTGCTGCTTCAAGAGATAGACTAACTTTAGATTTAAATGTTGAAAGAAGATACAATGGGGATGTATACTCTTTTAAAGAATCTACAAGAGATATGACTAAAGTTGATTGGAAAGTTAGGTATCAACTCTTTGAAAAGCAAGGTTTTCATATTAAATACAGAAATGAACAAGCTGATAATTTCAGGAGAGATAGGATTGAACTTGGAACTGACTGGAACTACTATGATAATATGTTTACTGGGTGGGCTGTTATTGGTCATGATAAAGATAAAAGCAATGGTAAAAATTCAAAAGGAAACTTCTGGGAATTTGAATTTGGTCCAACTTTTTCTTTAACTGAAAAACTTTCTATAAATCCTACAATTTATAATATTGGAGAATTTTATGATAACTACGAAATGGTTGAAACCCAAATTAGAATTATGACACCTTATGTTGTTAATGAAAAATTAACAGTTATGCCTAGAATCAGATTAACTTTAGATAAAAATGTAGACGACAAAATTGATGGTAATTACAAAAAAAGCTGGGATGCTACATTTGGAAATAGAATCAGATATGAATTAATGGCTAACTATATCATAAATGAAGATTTCTCAACTTTCATAAACATTGGATATGAAAATGAAAAAAGAGACTTCGAAAACTCTAAATACTTTGGTGGAGTTAATGGAAAACAATCACATAATATGTGGTGTGGATATATTGGCTTAACTTATAAATTTAATTAACCAAAAAATTATATATCCTATATACACTCAATATAAATCATCTGAATCTAATTAAATATTTATATAGACTTTCAAGTTGGAGTAATATTAAATTATCTAACTTGGAGGTTTTTTTATAAGAAGAAATATGTCTGAAGAAGAAAAACAAAAAAGAATTAAAGTGAGAGAATTTTTGAAACAAAATCCTATTTCTAGTCCTGATTATCTTATAAGATATGGCATGATTGAACAAGAGACAAATAGTGCAAATAGATTTGCAAAAGCTCCTAGGACTATTCCTATTATTTTAGATATTTGCAAAGATATGACTGAACTGTGTCCTAATGCTTGACTTCTATTTTTATTTCTTCAAATATATATTTTCCAAGAAAGTGTAAAAGTCAATAATTTTATTTTAACATTTACACTAGTCAAAGATAGTATAAGATGTTTAGTTAAGATAATTGTATTTTGTAAACTAGAGTTAAGATAATAAAAAATAGTTTAGATTTTATAATTTCAAGTATATTTATAAAGAAAATCTAAAATTAATAAAGGGATGATTTTTTTAATCATCCCTAAAAATATAAAATATTACTCCTAAATTTTTTAGTTATTTATTATTAGCAGCTTTTTCTCCAGCAATTCTTCCAAATACAGTTATATCAGCTAAGGCATTTCCACCAAGTCTATTTGTTCCATGAATACCACCTGTAACTTCACCAGCAGCAAATAACCCTTCTATAATCTCTCCATTTTTATTTAAAACTTCAGCATTTTCATTAATTTCAACTCCACCCATTGTATGATGAATTGTTGGAATTCTAGCTCCAGCATAAAATGGTGCTTTTTCTATTTTTTTACCAAATAATTTTCTACCAAATTCATCAGATTTTTTATCAACAGCTAAGTTGTAATCCTTTATTGTTTTTATTAAAACTTCAGGATCTATCTCAAGTTTTTTAGCTAATTCATCTAAAGAATCAGCCTTAATAGCTCTATTTTCATCAACTAACTCTTTAATGCTTTCATTAAAATTATTTTTATCATTTTCATTTGGATAGACTTGTGAATCTACAATAACATATAATAATGCATCTGGTTGATTTAAAAGAGCATTAGTCATAACATCTCTTCTCTCATCTTCAGCAACAAATCGTTTCCCTTTTTTATTTATAAAAATTCTATCTTCAACAGTTGTTTCAATATTTCCACTTAAACTTCCTGTTTTAGGATCTCCTAATGGTAGCATTTGAATATCTTCCATTCCTATTAGATTAGCATTGGCCATTTGTGAAAGGTTAATTCCATCTCCTGTGGCAGCTGGAGTATTAGTAGATAATATATTTTCTGTTAATTTAGGGTTATACTTTGTTCTATACTCAATATTTTTAGAAAAACCTCCAGTGGCTAAAATAACACCATTTTTGCTCTTAATAGTTAATATCTCTTCAGGAGTTTCAACTACAGCACCAACAACTCGATTATTTTCAATAATTAGTTCTTTAGCTTGTGTATCTAGTAAGATTGGAACATTGTTTTCTTTTAAAAACTTTTCATAAGTTAAAATAAAACCAGTTCCAACGGGATCTATAGGCTTATGACTTCTTGGATAAAGAGCACCTAAAACTGTAAATACATCATCTTTAAATTTCATTCCCTTACCCTCAAGCCATTCAATACCTGAATAAGCATTATCAGTTAAAATTTTAACAAGCTTAGGGTTCCCTTTCTTATCCCCACCTTCAAAAGTTTGTTTATAAAAAAGTTCATTTGAATCTTCAATATTCATTGGTTTTTGTCTTTTAGGATCTACAGCATTGTAAGCTCCTCCAGCTAAAATAGTATTTCCACCTAAAAAACTCATTTTTTCAACTAGAATAACATTAGCCCCATTTTCAGTAGCAGATGAAGCAGCAGCTAGTCCAGCTCCTCCTCCTCCAATAACTAAAACATCTGTATTTAATTCTCTCTTTTCTTTTTTTAATACTTTTTCTTTTTTAATTTTTCTTAATTCTGAAATGTTAGCACCTGAACTTTTAAGTGCTTCTATAATACTTCTATAAAATCCATTACTTGATGATGTTGCTCCAGCCACCATATCAACACCTAAACCTTGAGTTCCTATTATATCTTTTTTTATATTATTAAAAGCTGCATCGGAAATTACATTTGTATCATTACTTGAAATAACTTTAATATCTTTGGTGTTATAATCTTTTAGTAGACACTTTTTACTTTAATTAGTATCATAGTTTT
>OGCU01000767.1_pt1 | contig 13160 bp, 10 predicted proteins | sample 1570251 | NCBI WGS metagenome assembly OGCU01 (sample SAMEA2582182, study PRJEB24529) | metagenome | biome: Human gut stool | place: China | collected 2011
ATGGGAAAACTAAAGCTGGATCACAACGATGGCATTGTAAGCAGTGTAACATCACCTTTACACAAACTATTGATAATACTACTAAATGTTTTCATCGATTTCTAAATTGGTTATTTAGTAAAGAAACATAACAGGACATGCCTGGGCAGGGCCGTACATTTCGTAGACAGATAGCTGATTTCTGGCAAATATGGCCTATGCCGCCCAAAATTGAAACCTCGAGAGATGTGGTATTCGTTGATAGTATTTACTTAGCTAAAAAAGCTTGTATTTTGATCTGTTATGATGGTGAATATGTATTAGGGTGGTATTTATGTAGGTCAGAACAGTCTCGCTCATGGCAAGCTCTTATGCAGCGAATAGCGACCCCCATTGTGGTCGTTTCTGATGGTGGACCTGGTCTTAGAAAAGCATTAAAAAAAGTTTGGCGTACCGCCAAGCTTCAACGTTGTATTGTTCATGCCGTATGGCAAGTACATCGTTACACTACTAGGCGGCCTAAGACATTAGCAGGCATTATGTTAAAAGATTTAGCAAGCGATTTATATAACGTAAAAACACAGGAAGATGCAAAAATATGGATTCAACGATTATTTAATTGGAGGGTGACTTTTAAAGAGTTTCTAAGTGAAATGACACGTGATAGTAATGATAATTTAAGAGCTACGCATGAGCGATTACTAAAAGCCTATAACTCTCTAGTGGTATTAATTAATACAGAGACAATGTTTCGATATTTAGATGAAACATTGGTGTTGGATAAAGAATGTCCGAGGACTAATAACCCTATTGAAGGCGGAGTAAACGCACAACTCAGACGTTTATTGCGTTACCATCGAGGAATGTCTGTAGAAAAACGTATAAAAGCGGTCTTTTGGTGGTGTTATTTACACTCACCAAGACCGCTTTCTGCAAAAGAAATACTTAAGGTAATGCCAACTGATGCAAGTATTTCTAAAATATATAGTTCTATGAATGAAAGAGCCCAACTTCAAGGCATAATTCCAACTTGGGGGGATGCCATTTCTTGGGGTGATTTGCATAACTATGACAAATTATCTTTCAATGATTGGGATTAAAGTACCAACACGTTTTGTCCTATAACCCCCATTTTCAGATGAGATATTAATAGGTCGAGGTATTACCTCTAGAATTAATATATTCCCTCGTGCTATATTACATATGAGTAGTATTTTTACGTTCATATGTATAAGGAGATACTCTATGTTTAACTTTTATAGTGAGTTATTATTACGTTTACAGAAACAATTTGTATCCGAACATGAATCTGATTTCAAATCTATTGAGGATTTGTTAGAAGCATTTATGACTCAATATAATCGTGGTGATTTTAATAATACGATAGAAATGAAATTACGTGATTTATATGAGGCTGCAGAAGAGGCTGATACGAATGAGAAATCAAGGAAGTTATACAATGAAATCCTTGTATTATGTCCTGATGAAGTAGATGCTAAACGAGAACTCATAGCCCTTGAGTTACATCCAAGCTTTCAAATTTATCAGTTGAAACAGCTAGTAGAATCGTTGAAAAAACCAAAGAAAATAGATTGGAATATAATAGAGACGCGTCCTTATATGCGTTGCCTCATCGACATGGGGATGATATATTTAGAATATAATATGTATAATGATGCGATTGCCTGCTTTACGCCAGTTTTTCACGGAGACAAGCAAGATCATTCGGGATTTCTTGTGTATATGATGGTTGCTTGTTGTGGAGCTGCCAACTGGGATCGCGGCCGCAAGGTATATCAGCGATATCTTGCATGTTGCGATGATATACAAAATGCATTTAATCAGGCTCCGGATATCATGTTGCCTATGCATATGCTGTATATTCTATTGGCTTTGCAGTGTGGTGAAAGCAAGATAGCCCATGATGTATTAGCAGATCTTGTTGATGAATATGAAGATATTGATTGGTTATTACAAGATGCAACGCGCTGGAACGATTTTGTAGAAGATCATTTAGAGGCTATTATGTATATGGTAGACCAAGTGAGCAATATAGATTCTGACCCACGAGAATTAATAAGCTTATATACTGCTATCTCATTTTTACCAACTCAATTAGTGGATTTTGAAAGTCCATTATGGCAGACTCTATATGATGCGTATGAACGTGTTACCGGTCGAACTGTTATAAAACGGTACTCTAATGATAGTTATATGGGAAAACGCGAGTCCGCTCATATGAGCCCCGTAGAGGTTGCTAAAGGTGGGGCTTTGCGTGGAAATCCGGTATATGACAATATACGGTTCGGTGCACAAATTACACTTTCACAAGCCGGCCTATACACAGTAGATGATTTTAAAACAATTACTAAACAAGAAGTATTGATGCTACCGGGCATTGGTAAAAAAACAGTGGAACAACTAGAGCATAATGGTGTTATATTTAAAGCCTAAGATGTGACTTGAATTTAATAGCGATCCTAGGATAACGAAGGGCTATTTGTCTTTTTCATAATTAATATAATCCCTTTGATGAGTATCTTGGTACTGATCAAGGGGATTTTAAATTACTACAGGGTTGTACTAATTTTTGTCCTATAACCCCATTATTACGCTAATGTTAGAGCGTTGGGCTAGTTGCTAAATAAAAGAGCTAGAAAAGCGTCTAACCACTTGCAAATGTAGTAGGCGAATATATTTACCATGACGGCTAGCCAAAACAAATAAAATAGCTGTTACAAGAGCGATATATAATCGCAATTGTGACAGCTATTTGGCAGTACATAGTCAATTTATGGTGTATTTTATTCTATTTCCTGAAAGCCTCCGCGATGGAATGAATACCGTCAAATAGGAAACCGAAAGCGATAAAGTAGATAAATACCTCACTAGAAGCAATTGGCTTGAATATGAGTAACAGGCCTAATAGTAACAGAACAAGTGCAAGCCATTTTGCACTGCCTCCTAGTAGTGATACCATGGAGTTGGCATTTCTGGATTTAATGAAAATGATGATAGCTTCAATTACCATCCAAATACCGATTGTGATAGGGAATACTAACGGTAGGAATGCAAATCCGCCGGATACGAGAAAGATACCGAATAGAGCATTGATAATGCCGCTGATAAGATACCAGCCGCTACGTAATTCAGCCGGTAACATAAAATAATTTATAATGGAGCTGACTGCATTAACAAAAAAGATAATAGAAAATAGCCAGGCAAAAGCTATGAGATTAATAACGGGATTAAAGAGTAAGTATATCCCCAGGATAATGCTTACAATACCCGATAAAATAAAGAAGAATTTGCTTGAACCACTCATAATAATTCCTCCAATCTTTGGTACTGCGTATTTTCAGTATGCGTGAAATCATGGGGAATGTCAAATTGTAACGATAAAACTGTGCTTTCACAAAACTCACATGTCCATCCTGTTGACACAGTTCTATAGAATGCCGTATAATACCTTTATATCTTAAAACGAGCTATGAATGGGTATAAAGGTTTACAGGTCCTGCTTTCAGAGAGTTGCCGGTTGGTGCGAGGCAATAGAGGTTGTACGCTGACACTCTCCCGTGAGCTTTGGTGGCGAATGCAGCAGTAGTCATCGACGGTGGTTCCGTTATACCCGCAACGAGTCCCAATTAGGGTGGTACCGTGTTATGAATATAACGCCCCTTTGAGCAACGACAGTTGTTCTGAGGGGCTTTTTTTATTGTAAAAGTCTAGTAAAATTACTGATTTGGTGTATTTACGTTGGCATCAGCCGAAATAGTGTTGAAATTGGCGGTTTTACTAAACTTTCACAATGGATAGATATAATACAGCGTTATGTTTTATTAGTACAGAAAAGGTGAAGATTATGGATCAAAATCGCGTATATTTCTTCGATACAACCCTTCGTGATGGGGAACAAACACCAGGTGTATCTTTACAAACTCCTGAAAAAATTGAAATTGCGAAAGGCCTAGTACGTCTTGGCATCGACGTAATCGAGGCTGGCTTCCCAGCGGCATCCCCTGGAGATTTTGAAGCGGTACAAACGATTGCACGCGAAGTCAAAGGTGCAACAATTTGTGCGTTGGCTCGTGCCAATGAAAAGGACGTACAAAAAGCGATTGATGCGTTGAAAGATGCGGAACGTAGCCGTTTACATGTATTCATTGCTATTTCCGAACTTCATATGGAATATAAATTAAAAATGACTCGCCAAGAGGTATTGGATAAGGTTAAATCCGTATTGGCATATGCAAAAGGTAAGGTTGATGAAATCGAGTTCTCTGGTGAAGACGCGGCACGCTCTGATTTAGATTTCGCATGCCAAGTATTTGGTGTTGCCATTGCTGGTGGTGCAACAATTATTAATGTACCGGATACAGTAGGTTACATGAACCCTAATGAGTTCGGTGATAAAATTCGCTATATTAAAGAACATACACCAGGCATTGAAAATGCCATAATCTCCGTTCACTGTCATGATGACTTAGGTCTTGCTAATGCAAATACGTTAGCTGCTATTAAAGCAGGTGCACGCCAAGTAGAAGGCACAATTAATGGCCTAGGCGAACGGGCTGGTAACGTAGCGATTGAAGAAGTTGTAATGGCTCTTAAAACACGCCATGATTACTTCGGCGACCTTCAAGTGAATATCGATACAAAACAATTTACGAAAGTATCTAAACTTGTGAGCCGTTTAACAGGTGTTGTAGTTCCTCCAAATAAACCAATCGTTGGCTCTAATGCCTTTGCTCATGAGTCTGGTATTCACCAACATGGTATGATGAGCAACCCTGAAACGTATGAAATCATGACTCCTGAGTCCGTAGGGGCTGAAAAAACAGACCTCGTATTGGGTAAACACTCTGGCCGTCATGCCTTTGCTGATCATTTGGCAAAACTTGGTTTCCAATCTTTCACAGAAGAGAAAATCAACGACCTCTTTGCTAAATTCAAAGAATTGGCAGACCGTAAAAAACAAGTATACGATGATGATATTATCGCTCTTGTAGTAGATAACTTACATCATAAAAAAGCATTCGAGCTCGTGGCTCAATACTACAAATTAGGTGAAAAAGGCTACGCATACGCTGACGTTCGCCTCATGACCCCAGAAGGCGAGAAAGCAGATGCTGCCGTAGGTGATGGTCCAGTAGACGCATCCCTTAAAGCAGTTGAACGTGTTGTGGGCTTGCCAATCAGCTTAAAAGACTACCAAATCCGTGCGATTACAGCTGGTAAAGATGCCCTTGGGGAAGCAACCCTTAAGGTAGAATACAATGGTCGCTTGTACCATGGTCGTGGTATCAGCACCGATATCGTTAAATCAAGTGTAAATGCATATATTAATGCAGTAAACTCAGTATTCCTAGCTATGGAGCTAGAACAACAGGAGGAAGAATAATATGGGTATGACCATTACTGAAAAGAATATGGCTCGCCACGCGGGTCTTGATGTTGTAAAACCAGGCCAAATCATCGAATGTCATTTGGACGCGGTATTGATGAACGACATCACATTCCCACCAGCGCGTAAAGAGTTCTTGAAAATCGGCAAACCTGTATTTGACCGTCATAAAATCTACTTAGTGCCTGACCACTTCACACCAAATAAAGATATTCAATCCGCTACACAAGCGAAAGTAATGCGCGACTTCGTACGCGAACATGGCATTACAAACTACTTTGAAGTCGGTCGTATGGGTATTGAGCACGTTATTTTGCCTGAAAAAGGTCTTATCGGTCCTGGGGAAATGATGATCGGTGCCGACTCCCACACTTGTACATATGGTGCGGTGAATGCATTCTCCACAGGCGTAGGTTCCACTGATGCGGGCGTTGCTATGGCAGAAGGTAAAACTTGGTTCAAAGTACCTGAAACAATTAAGGTTGAGCTTATCGGTAAACCTAACAAATGGGTAACTGGTAAAGACGTAATCCTTGATTTAATCGGTAAAATCGGCGTAGATGGTGCTCGTTACATGGCCCTTGAATTCTCTGGTGAAGGCGTACAACACATGACTATGGCTGACCGCCTTACAATCTGTAACATGGCTATCGAAGCAGGCGGTAAATGTGGCGTATTCCCATATGATGAAATTACTGAAGAATACATTAAAGGCCGCGTAAATCGTCCTGTAGAACCTATTAATCCTGATCCTGATGCAGTATATGCTCAAACGATTACAATTGACTTGTCTAAATTGCAACCTGTGGTAGCATTCCCTCACTTGCCATCTAACACACATTACATTAACGAAATCGACAAAGATATTAAAATCGACCAAGTTATCATCGGTTCTTGTACAAATGGCCGTTATGAAGACTTGGTGGTAGCTGCAGAGATCTTCAAAGGTCGCAAAGTAGCTCCATTCGTTCGTTGTATCGTAATCCCTGGTTCCCAAGATGTATACGACCAAGCTATGAAAGATGGCTTATTGGATATCTTCATTCAAGCTGACTGTGCTGTGTCTACGCCAACATGTGGTCCATGCCTTGGCGGTTACATGGGTATCATGGCTGAAGGAGAACGTACAGTTTCCACTACAAACCGTAACTTCCGTGGTCGTATGGGTCACGTTGATTCTGAAGTATATTTGGCAAGCCCTTACGTGGCGGCAGCAAGTGCTGTATTAGGCCGCATTGCAGGCCCTGAGGAGGTTTAATATGGATTTTGAAAGCAAAAAAATCTGGCGCTACGGCGACGATGTAGATACAGACGTAATCATTCCAGCTCGTTACTTGGCAATTGCTGATTGGAACGAATTGGCAGAACATGCGATGGAAGATATTGATACAACTTTTGCACCTAATGTGAAAGCTGGCGAAATCATGGTAGCAGGTAAAAACTTTGGTTGTGGTTCCTCTCGTGAACACGCACCAGGCGTTATCAAAGCAAAAGACGTGCCTGTTATCATTGCACACTCCTTTGCACGTATTTTCTTCCGTAATGCCATCAACATCGGTTTACCTGTAATTGAAATCGGTGAACAAGTTGATCGTATCGATGCTGGCGATGCAATCGGCGTAGATTTATCTAAAGGTATCGTGTACAACTTGACTAAAAACGAACAATACCAAGGCACTGAGTTGCCACAATTCATTCAAGATATTGCGGCAGCTGGTGGTCTTGTGAACTTTGCGAAAAACCGTAAATAATACTACGTTGCCGATCCTCGGTGATGCGCTGCCGCTCCAGCTAGCTTAACGGTCTGCGGCGTAGCCTTGACCTACTAAAGTCGCGTTAGCGCATGCACCTCGGCTCTACGTATTTATCTTTTACGGTTTTGAGCAAAATTAAAATCCCTATAGCTAGCAATATGTTGAATGATTTGTGGCAGAGGGAAATTACATATATTGGAGAGGTAATATGAGCGAAAAGAATATCGTATTGATCCCTGGTGATGGTATCGGTACTGAGATTATTGCTGCAGCGAAGGCTGTGTGTGATGTGGCTTTTGAGAAAGCTAATGTAAAGGTTAATTGGATTGATAAAAAAGCGGGCGGTGCGTCTATTGATGCATATGGTGTGCCTTTGACTGAGGATACGATTGAGGCTTGTAAAGCTGCTGATGCTGTATTGCTTGGTGCTGTAGGCGGTCCTAAATGGGATAATGTAGATCCTGCTATCCGTCCTGAGAAAGCAATCCTCGGTCTTCGTAAGGAGCTTGGTTTATTCTGTAACTTGCGTCCTGTAAAAATCTATCCATCTTTGCAAGAGTATTCTCCTCTTAAAAAGGAACTCGTAAAAGATGTAGATTTCGTTATCGTTCGTGAGTTGACTGGCGGTATTTACTTCGGTGAACGCGAAGAGGCACAAGGTGAAGGCGCTAACGAGTTTGCTTGGGATAAAGAAACATACAGCCGTTACGAAGTAGAGCGCATCATGGATATCGCTATGGAAACAGCTCGCAAACGTAATAAAAAGGTTGTATCTGTAGATAAAGCAAATGTATTGGCCTCTTCTCGTTTGTGGCGTAAAATCGCTCAAGAGAAAGCGGCAGCTAATCCAGATATCGCAACAGATTACTTCTATGTAGATAACACAGCGATGCAACTCGTTGTAAATCCTGCACAGTTCGACGTTATCGTTACAACAAACTTGTTCGGCGATATCTTGTCTGACGAAGGCGCTGTTATTTCTGGTTCTATCGGGCTTTTACCATCTGCATCCATGGGTACTGGCACAGCATTGTACGAACCAATCCATGGTTCTGCACCAGACATTATGGGCCAAAACTTGGCGAACCCATTGGGTACAATCTTGTCCGCAGCTATGATGTGCCGTCACTCCCTTGATTTGCCTCAAGTGGCTGATGCAATTGAAAAAGCTGTTGAACAAGTGCTCGTTGATGGTTACCGCACAGGCGATATCTACCGCGAAGGCTTGAAACGCGTAGGTACCACAGAAATGGCGCAAGCTGTTATTGAACGTCTATAATCGTAGGGAACAAGGTTTTGAAAGCTCATCAAGTGAGCTAAATCATTTCAAAATCTTATCATATACATTATAATGCAGAAATATTATATAGGTTATTATATAAGAGAGGGCTAGTCCCTCTCTTTTTTGCGGGAGGAGTTATGTTATCTTATTTTTTACTTGCCTTATCTATAGGGCTTGAGCTATTTGCTACGACCATGTTGAAAGCATCTGATGGCTTTACACGGCCGTTAGAGACTATTGCCTGCGTATGTGGCTATGTAGGATCTTTCTATACATTGACGCATGTACTGAAATATATTCCACTCAGTGTTACCTATGCTACCTGGTCTGGCGTAGGCCTCGTGGTGACAGCACTCATTTCTGTTTTTATCTTTAGTGAGGGCTATAATATGTACACCATTTTGGGGATAGGTCTTATTGTAGTTGGTGTTGTCATCCTAAACTTGTGGGGTAGTGTAGGAAATTAAAGATATTTATAGTCCGTATTTAATATATTAAAAATTTATGCATTAGAATATTGTAGATGTAATCAGTGGGCAAAACATTTCCAAGGAGGCCTTTATGAATTCTTCCATGTATCGAAATTTAACTATTACTGCTTTATTGATGGCATTAGCTATCATGATTCCTATTATGATGCCTTTGAAAGTTGTCATTCCACCGGCTTCGTATACATTGGCTAGTCATGTGCCTATATTCCTGGCTATGTTCTTGTCTCGTAAGATGGCTGCTTGTGTTGTTATCGGCTCTACGCTAGGTTTCTTTGTAGCTGGCTTCCCTATCGTTATCGTTATGCGCGCTGCATCTCATATCATCTTTGCCTTGATGGGGGCCTATTATATTAAACATCATCCAGGCGTATTGACTGGGGCTTTATCCTTTGCTACGTTCAACCTTGTATGTGCCATCGTTCACGCCATCGGTGAAGTATTAGCATGCCTCTTGTTCTATACTACGACTACGATGCCAAATATCGATCTTATCTACGTCGTATTTGTCCTTGTTGGTGGTGGTACCATCATTCACAGCATGGTTGATGGATATATTGCATTATATATCTATAAAGCAATTCCAGGATTATCTAAGCCTGAGAATAAATAATAGGACGTTATCCTAGCTTATCTAAGCTAGATAATAAACAACCTGCTATTAAAACTGCATATGCTCGTAACCACTCATAGGAAATTTATTGTACGCTAATGTATAGAATTTGATTATCTATGAGTGGTTTTTTAGAATAATTATCAAATCTGTACCTACAGATACAGACTTAACTATGCGATATGGTTATAATAAAACCATAGTTAATGACCGAGTTGTGATATATGCATAGGTACATAGATAGGTACATATACACAGATGCCACATAGGCCATACATATTGTTAATTGTGAAAGACTTTCACAAGAATTATGGAGGTTATTATGAGAAAGCATATAAAAAATAACGTATCTTGGGTTGGTAAAATTGATTGGGAATTGCAAGAATTCCACGGTTCTGATTACAGCATTAATAATGGATCTAGTCAAAACGCGTACTTGATTGAAGAGGAGAAAACCGTCCTCATCGATACGGTATGGAAACCTCATTCTTCAGAGTTTATAGATAATTTGGAATCTGAAATTGATCTAAACAAGATTGATTTTATCGTATGTAATCACGGCGAAGTCGATCACAGCGGTTCCTTGCCAGCGTTGATGGAAAAAATCCCTAATACGCCGATTTACTGCACAGAAAATGCCGTTAAGTCCTTGGTTGGTCAATATCATCATCCAGAATGGAATTTTAAAACTGTGAAGACAGGTGATTCTGTAGATATCGGCAACGGTAAATCTTTGGTATTCGTAGAAATGCGCATGCTCCATTGGCCTGACTCTATGGCAACCTATATGACTGGCGACAATATTTTGTTCTCTAACGATGCGTTCGGACAACATTTCGCGGTAGAAGAATTGTGGGCCGATAAGGCTGATCAATGTCGTCTATGGGCAGAGGCGATGAAATATTACGCCAATATTTTGAATCCATTCTCTCCATTGGTAAAAGCTAAGGTTGAAGAAATTCAAAAGCTCAACTTGCCAATTGATATTATCGCTACTAGCCATGGTGCAATTTGGCGTGAAAACCCATTGCAAATCGTAGAGAAATACTATGAGTGGTCTCAAGCATACCAAGAAGACCAAATTACAGTCGTATATGACACTATGTGGGATGGTACAAAGAAATTAGCCCATAAAATTGCTGATGAGATTGCTAAACAATCTCCTGATACACGGGTTAAGATCTTTAATATCAGTAAAACAAATAAAAACGACATCATGACAGAAGTATTCAAATCAAAAGCGATTGCCGTTGGTTCTCCGACAGTAGGGAATAGTGTTATCTCTTCTGTAGCTGGTTGGCTCGACTTTTTGCGTGAATTGAAGTTCAAAAATAAAAAGGCTGCCGTATTTGGTACCTACGGTTGGTCTGGTGAATCTACGAAGGTACTTCGTGAAGAATTAACAAAATATGGTTTCTCCGTGGTAGAACCTGAAATTAAATGTAACTGGGACCCAGATGCAGATGATTTTGGTAAAGCAGAAGAACTTGTAAAAGCCTTGTTGGCTTAATATATAAAAAGCTCCTAACGTTTATGTAACGTAGGAGCTTTTTGGTTCTATGATAGCTATGGAAAGAATATGGATGCTGTATATATAGATTAAGCCTTGTTTTGTAAACTTATGCGAATATTTTGGGTGATATGTGTATACTTATTAACTTATTTACGTAGATATAGAATACTATTAAGAATAAAAATAAAATTATTATAAAATTCGGAAAAATGATTAATTATTCTATTATTGGAAATTCAGAAAATGTTCATGAAGTTAATGTGAATAAGGACTGATAGGCTATTTGAAATATTTATAAAACTTATTAAAGCGACGATTATTTATAAGTTATACAAAATATATTCTGTAGAATCCTTAAAAAGCTGTGACTTTTCTTACTCATCATTAAAAATGATGAGTATATTGATACAACAAAGAATGCCAGTAATCATGCTATTTTTTGGAATTATGAAGAGTTATTAATGAACTTTATATGGGAAAAAGGCTTGTTTATATCGTAAAACTTTGATATCCTATGCGGGTAATCAACAATATAAATTTTTCTTAAATTGAATCGAATATATTTCTTATGTGAGACGTGAGAAGTATATTTTATCAGCCCGAGGAGAGAGGCGGAACTTAGAGAGGTTGAAAAATTGTATTGTGTTTGGTTAAGAATTTTAATTTAGTGAGGGTGTAAGATGAGAGAAAACAAACATTCCAAAAAATTAGCGTTTGCTGTATTAGCTGCTGCTGCAGCTGTAGGTGCTACTGTTGCTCCTGTAAGTGCAGCAACACCTGTATCTACAGCAGATGGTTTTATTTTTGCAGCCGTAGGTGATCAAGCTGGTCAAACCCCAGATACTACACATAATAGTATTTCTTATGGTACTGTTGCAAATGGTACAGCTACTAGCATCGCTGTAGGTCAAGGTAATACAATTACAAGCGCTAATGGTTCTAGCAGTGCATACGGTAACCAAAACTCCATTAATGGTAACCAAGCTAATGCTTTCGGTGATGGTAACACTGTAACAGGTGCATATGCACAAGCTTTCGGTGATGCTAACATTGCTAAAGGTACAAATGCGATTGCTTATGGTTATAACAATACTGTAGATGGTACAACTAAAAACTACCGCGATCGTACTTTCGATAATGAACCTGATGCAGCTACACTTCAAACTGGTTCTTGGAACAGTAATTCTGTAGCTATCGGTTCTAAAAACACTGCATTAGGTAGCTCTGCATTGGCAGTAGGCAACGAAGCAAAAGCTAAAATGAGCGAATCCGTTGCTATCGGTCACGAAGCTCAAGCTGACAAAACTTGGGGCATTGCAATCGGTACTCGTGCAACAGCTTCCGATGTACGTTCTTTAGCTCTTGGTCACCAAGCAAAATCCGCTGGTTACAAAGCTAATGCTATCGGTGCTGATGCTACAGCTAATGGCAACCATGCTAATGCTATTGGTTCCTCTGCAACAGCTACTGGCGATCATGCACAAGCATTCGGTGCTGGTGCTCAAGCAACAGGCGTACGTACTAACGTATTCGGTTCTGATGCAGCTGCAACTGCTGATTACAGCATTGCAATCGGTAACAAAGCTAATGCATCCACTGCAAACTCTATTGCATTAGGTGCTGACTCCACTACTCGTTCTGCAACAAGTGTAACTAACGCAACTATAGCTAGACATACATTTGGTGGCTTCGCAGGTACTAGCCCTGTAGGCTCTGTATCCGTTGGTAAAGCTGGCCAAGAACGCCAAATTCACAACGTAGCAGCTGGTAAAATTTCCGCTGATTCCACAGATGCTGTAAACGGTAGCCAATTGTACTCCGTAGCAAATGATTTACAAACTCAAATCAACAACTCCACACCAGGTCAAATCAACAATAATATTACTAACTTGAACAACCGAGTAGGCAATGTTGAAAAACGCGTTAATAAAGTAGGTGCAGGTTCTGCTGCATTGGCTGCTTTACATCCATTGGACTTCAACCCAGATGACAAATGGACAATCGCTGCTGGTTATGGTCACTACCACAATGCTAACTCCGCTGCATTGGGCGCTTTCTACCGTCCTAACGAAGACACAATGTTCTCCGTTGGTGGTACTGTAGGTACTGGCGAATCTCAATTGA
>OGCU01000772.1_pt1 | contig 13132 bp, 7 predicted proteins | sample 1570251 | NCBI WGS metagenome assembly OGCU01 (sample SAMEA2582182, study PRJEB24529) | metagenome | biome: Human gut stool | place: China | collected 2011
GCCGCTCCCCAGGCATGGTTCCAGTCTTGGTTTGGCTTGTACTTGTTGTCCCAGGCTTCAAGCGAAATAGTCGAGCCGACACGGATCATATTATACCAACTGCGGTCGTCCGTCTTGGTCAACATATGCAAAGCATATTCGGCATCATTCGCTTCATAGAGGGCGTCCATCAGGAATTGCGAGCCATAGACGCTGCAAGCCATCCCGCGGGTTTGGATAAAATCGACGACATTTTGCTTCTTTCCGGCCGGAACCAGATCGAACGCCAACGGGAACATATTGCCATGTAGGGAAGCATGGTCGGTGTCGGCAGCAAGACCATCCGTGAAATACCCCTTGCGAACATCAAAGAACGAACGGATGAACCGTTTTTTGAAAGCGTCCGATTCGGATGCATAAAAAGCGACATCATCCTGCTTACCCAATGCACCGGCAATACCTTCCATCTGCTTCAAAGCCGCGTAATGCCAGGCGTTCGTCACTACATTATAATCGGTAAAAGCAAATCCGTCGTCTTCTCCCCCTTGCTTCTTTCCCAAACCAAGTATTCCGGTATGCGGCCAGTCCACGATATCCCGTATCTGTCCCTTAAAACGGATCGAACGAAGGAAATGGTCCGTCTGCAATCCGGTCGTCGTGCTGATCAACCCCTTCTTCTCGCGGAGAGCCATCAAGATACGCGGTTTCAGCAATTCGTAACTGGATTCGAGCGAACGGCTATCGCCCGTATACAGATAATCGTACCAGGCTATCGACAACGCCTGCAAAATCCATTCGGTCGGCCATGTCGGATGTTGCAGCAGGTATTCATGCGAGCGGCGGGCAATCGCGTATTCGCGGTCCACCCCATAATGGCAAAGCTGGTTGATCAGGGCATCCGCCTCATAAGGAATACGTTCGCGGTCGCCATCTACATAAATCCCGGAGAATGAAGTAGCGCGGACAGAATATTTGCACAATTCCCAGATCTGATTCAACGTATCGTTGGAACAACGGAAAGAAGAAGCTGTCTCGTCAAAAGGATAATGCACCGTCTCGCGGACAACCGAGGCTGGTGACAGAGGAGCCTCATAGCCTTCGATCTCACAATAGCGGAAAGGGACGACTTCTCCCACATAAGCAGGCATCAACACGGCAGCCGATCCGGTATTCCGTTTATCTTTCTTGATCTTGATCCGGTATGTGTTCGTCCCCTTCAACAAAGCCAGCGGATAGCGGCGATAACGAATTGTCGATTTACCCGGATCACGCAGGATGCGTCCTCCTTCGAGACATTCCCCTAAATGCACGACCACCGAATCGCGCGTACCATCGGATGCCAACGTCAGCACCAACTGCCCGAAAGCATCTTTCCCGAAGTCGACAAGGCGCGTACCGGGACGGATTTCCGTTATTCCGACCGGAAACTCCATCGTCTTCACCTGTGGGTAGTAGGCTGTTTCATATTCGGACAGGCGGTCAGCAGTGCGAAAAGCCTTCACTTCGGACCATTCGCTTTCCCCCTCGGTATTGGTCACCGTCTTTACCCGCCAGAAATAGGATTTACCCGGTTTCAATGCTTCACCGGCGTAACGGACAGCTACGGACCGATCGCTCCCGACCACCCCGCTGTCCCACAGATTACCTCTTCCAGAAGCAGCATCTTCACGGTTATCGGCCACGATCACGCGATAAGCGGTTTGTCGTGTTCCTCCGGTTTCGCCCGGTACGATCCAGGAAAAGGCGGGATGTGATGAACGGATGGCGGCATATTGCAACGGTTCGATCGCCTCTTCGAGCTGCCAGACCGGAAGATTCGACGCGTATCCGTTCTGCCACGTCTGCCCGGTATGTTCAATCAGGTCAGTCATCAGCCCAAAAGGTTTCTTGTCGGCAGCCTGCAGGCAAAGAGCCGAAAAGGCGAAAGAGACTAATAAGGTAAGGCGGTTCAGTAATGTACTCATGGTATTTTTCTTTTTTCGTAATTCGGGGATAAAGATAGAGCGAGTAAGAGATTCATCCCCTCATATATCTGACATTTTTCTTTTGAAAAATGCACAAAAAACAGGCTGGCTTATAAATGCTGCACAAGCTATTTCCTCGTTTTGACCATTAGGGACAAAAGAACCATCCGACGTACAGAAGTGGCGGATTTACCTTCTCTTTGTGCAATCTCGTAGATACTTTCCCCCTTCAGGAAAGAGGTAACGATGTGACGGGTTTTCTCACCGCGAACAGAAGCGACCAGCTCCTTCGTTATTTTTTCATATAAAGGGTTCATGCTGTTCAAAGAGCGGATGATGAAGAGGACCTGTTCGTTCTTTTCGATCTCGGCATAGAGTTGACGCTGGATTTCGATATTTTCATTTATCAATTCATCTCTCTGCTTGTTCATTCCAACCAGCTCACTATGCAACCATCTCTCTTCACGTTTCAACAACGCCTCATTCTCCTGCAACCGACTTTTCCGCCGCTCGTATTCGAATTCCTGTTCCATCAGCCTTTCATAGGCATCCTTTATTTTATTATCTTTCAGTTCTTCCTCCCATCTTTTCAAATTAGAGATCTGCTCTAAGACTAATTTCTTATTCTTTATCAAATAGTAGAATCGGGGATAAAGTTCTTCTACCATTTTTTTATTCGTTTCAAACTTTTCTTCTTTTTCCTTTAAGCACTTCTGTGCTTTCATTATCTTGTCAAACATTTTATCCACGTACTCGATATTAGCATACTGGTATTCCATTTTAGCCTTTTCTTTCCTAAACAACTCCGCCATGCCTTTCAGGCTTGGCTCGGTAAATTCGAAAGTGACCCGGAACGCTTTCTCAAGTTCATCGACAATGCCAGTCACGGTATCGAAAACATCGTTTTTGCCTTCATGCAAGGAGTAATAAACGTCAAGCCGCTTCTTAAGGTGAATGCTCTCTTGATAAAAAGACTCGTTCTTTGCTTCCAAATCGGAAATACACGCCCTTGCTTTCTCCAACTTCAGGTTCAAAGTGTCTACATCCTTCTGAAATGAAGTTTTTCTTTTCCTTAAATATTGAGCGTTTTTCGCTTTCACAAAATTCTCATAAGACTTCTTCAAATCCTTATTTTCATTGAGGAGCTCCGAATACATGCGAAAATACTCATTTCTTTCTGCCTTCGCTCCATCATATAACTTTCTTAAGTTACCATATTCTTCTTTCCCTTCAATATTCATTTTTTTGTAAGAATCCACTTCTTTCTGCTTTAATTCCAGATCTTCACAAAATTTCTTATTTTCATCCAACGCAGACTTCAATAATTCACGAAGCATTTTGTTCTCATCCAAAAGAGATTCATGCTTTTCTCCCAACATATTTTCTTTTATATCTTCTAACATAATCACCGTTTTTTGTTTTTTCATCAAAAGTTCTGCAATTTAACAATTTATTAAAAACATCCACTTACTTTTTTCATTTCCTTTGCTTATCTTATAAAACATTCCGTTCTTTGCACACTAATAATCATAGAAAAACCAATATACATGAAACTAAACAAACTCATTATTCCGGTAGCATGCATCCTGTTGGCCGGAAATGCAAGCATGGCACAGGTAATCATGCCGTGGGAAAACCGGACAGAGACAGACGGCGATCCGTTTGCGAAAGGCGAAACGACCGCCACAAAGGGCCAACTCCACCTCGAAGAAATCATAGGCGGACGACTCATACAGACAAAAGGAATCGGCGCCATGACGTGGATGAAGGATGGCGAGCGATACAGCCGGATGGAACCAAACGCTGAAACAGGCGGTATGGACATTGTCACCTACCGCGCCAAAGACAACCGGAGGGAAGTCATCATTCCCTCTTCCATGTTTATCAACAAAGAAACCGGGAAGCCAATTGCCATCCGCAGCATCTCTTGGAGCACCGACAACGGGAAGGTCTTAATCTATAACAATACAAAACGGGTATGGCGTTACGACACGAGGGGTGACTACTGGGTACTGACTCTGAAAGACGGGACTTTGCGCCAATTGGGGAAGGGACTGCCCGAATCATCGATGATGTTTGCAAAATTCTCGCCTGACGGAACACGTGTGGCTTTCGTTTCGAACAATAATATATATGTAGAAGCTGTCGCTTCCGGCCAGATCACTCAGCTGACCCATGACGGGAGCCAGACGATCGTGAACGGTACATTCGACTGGGTGTATGAAGAAGAATTCGCCTGCCGCGACGGTTTCCGATGGAGTCCGGACGGACAATATATCGCCTACTGGCAAAGCGACACAAAAGGAACGGGGGTGTTCGACATCATCAATAATGTGGATTCCATCTACCCGACCATCTTGCATTTCCCTTATCCGAAGGCAGGCAGCACGAACTCGGCAGTCAAAGTGGGCTATCTTCCGGCAGCCGGGGGAGCGACAACCTGGATAGAGATTCCCGGCGATCCGCGAAACAACTACATTCCCCGTATGGAGTTTATCCCCGGAAGCAACGAACTGTTCATCCAACAGATGAACCGTCCTCAGAACACGAACAAAGTATGGATCGCCCGCATCGGTAGCCCTACACCTCAAAATATCTTCACCGACACAGATGCAGCATGGCTGGACACGAACGACAATATCCAATGGCTGAAGGACAATACTTGGTTCACCTGGGAGAGCGAACGCAACGGATGGCGCCACCTCTATCGCATCAGCCGGGACGGGAAGGAGATACAGCCGGTTACGAAAGGCGACTTCGACTATATATCGCCGGTCGGGACGGATCTTCAGAAGGGACTGGTATATTTTATCGCTTCACCGGAAAACTATACCCAACGTTATCTCTACAGTGCCGAACTTTTCGGAAAAGGAGAAGTGAAACGGCTCAGTCCGGCAGGACAGCCGGGACAGCATCGTTATAATATGTCGCCTACCGGAAAATGGGCGGTCCATACCTATAGCAATGCGGCAACCCCTTCAATGATCGACATGGTTTCCTTCCCCAAGCATCAGTCTGTAAGGATGATAGAGGACAATGCAAAGGCACGCGAACAATATGCTGCGCTGGGGCTGAACCCGAAAGAGTTCGTCAAAGTGACCTCCGGCAATCTCGAACTGGATGCTTGGATGATCAAACCGGTCAACTTCGATCCGACAAAGAAATACCCCGTCATCATAGAGGTCTATGGCGAACCGGCCAGTTCGACCGTACAGGATGTATGGGGCGGTGGTGATCTCTGGAACCAATATGTCGCCAACCTCGGATATATCGTTGTCAGCATCGACAACCGAGGAGCCAACACTCCGCGCGGCCGCGAATGGCGTAAATGCATCTATGGCGAGGTCGGCACGTTCGCATCCGAAGACCAGGCACGAGGCATCCAAGATATGGCACGCCGTTACCCGTTTATCGACGCGGACCGTATCGGCATTACCGGATGGAGCGGCGGCGGAAGCCAGACACTGAACTCTATGTTCCGTTATCCGGACGTCTTCCATACGGGTATCGCCATCGCTTTCGTTGCCGACCAACGCACCTACGACACGATTTATCAGGAACGGTACATGAACACACCTCAAAACAATCCGGAAGGTTACCGAAAAGGTTCTCCTATCACATACGCATCCGGACTGAAAGGGAACCTGCTCCTGATACACGGTACTGGCGACGATAACGTCCACTATCAGAACTGCGAGATGCTGGTCGACGAGCTGGTGAAACATGGCAAGATGTTCAGCCAAGTAAGCTATCCGATGCGCAGCCACGGCATTTACGAACGTCCTGGCACAACTCTGCACTTACGAATGACGATGGCCAAATACTGGCTGGACCATCTGCCCGCCGGCGGTAGATAGTTAAAAAGACCCTCTGCAAAAACAAAAGGCAGGGGGTCTTTTGTTATATCTCCAAAAGTCACTAAATCTCTAAATAAAAAGTACAAAATGAAAAAGTATTTTATCGCAGTAGCAGCACTGGCATTTTTGGCTGCATGTAACGGGAAGGCAGCAAAAGACACTCCCGTGTTAGTTGAAGAAGAAAGTATTGCCGTCGCCGAAGCGGCTCCCGATGCTCCTTCTCTGCCGAAGCTACCAGTTGTAAAAGCTAAACCGGCCAAGCCGGTCAATATGCGCGACTCCTTGAAACTGGATCCGAAAAAGGGGGCAGTCGTACAAAAAAAATATAAAGGGACTATTCCTGCCGCCGATGGACCTGGTATCGTTTACGACCTGACATTGTTCTATCAGCAAGATAGTGATGACGGCGTTTATGAATTGGACGCCACTTATCTGGAAGCCGAAAACGGCAAAGACCAAACATTCACTTCTACCGGTAAACGCCAAGTGAAAAAAGGAACTCCTGCTGATGCAAGCGCAGTCATATATGAACTGATCCCAAGTGATGGCAGCATGGTATTTTATTTCCAGGCAGAAGGGGATAGCCTGACCATGCTGAACCAGGAATTACAAAAAGCCGCCTCCGACCTTAATTACACGCTAAAGCTCGTACAATAATCGATACATCTTCACAGCACATCTTTTATATAAACAAAAAAGAGGCACTCCGACTCCTGGAGGCCTCTTTTCTGTTTATGATTTGTAAATTGGAATAGCAATAGGGATAAATCATTTGATTCCTAATTTCGCTTTGATCGCTTTAGGAAGTGCATCTTTGTGAACAACAATGTTCATAGTCTTGTAACGGACAAATGCCTTGGATGCATACCAAATGCCTTCATACTTATTGGAAGTCCCCCAAGAGTTCTTCACCATGTAGTATTCGTTGCCTTCCTGGTCTTTAGCGATACCATAGATCTGCATACCGTGGTCATCAGTCGTTTCGTAGTTGTCATAAGCCAACTGGCGTTCTTCCTGCGTGCACCATTTCTGTGGTTGAGGTTTTGTATTCAGTTTCTTTTCTTCCGGTTTCAATTTCAGCCAATGAGCCATATCGGAGCCACTCAACTCCTGAACCTTGTCATTGTCAGGCATAACGGCTACACCATCACGGGTAAAGCCGGATTCGCTCACGTCAGAACCCCAGGCAATCGTATAGCCGGTATTGATAGCATTGTCGAACACTTCCATCAATTCGTCGATAGGCAAGTTGTAAGACAATCCATGACGCCAGTTATCCTGGACTTCGATCGGGAATTGGGTATAGAACGGACGATGTGTATAAGATGTCAAAGACACATAGTCGGAAGGATTCAAACCGGTTGACTTATAGAAAGACTGCGGAGTATATTCTTTACCTTTATAAGTAAATTTCTCAGGAGCCTTGCCCAAATAAATTTCGTGAACGGCAGCAACCGCTTTTTTCCACAACATGGCGTTATTCTCATCTGATTGCAATTTACGCAGTTTGCCTTTGGCAACAGCTGCGACCATTGCATCTGCAAGGGCGGAAAGTTCGGTATGGTTGCTCAACGTATCGCCATACATCACACCCGGACGCATTTCTTCTTCCGGAACCAGGCCAAAAGCCTCCATTCCATAAATCACGTCATAGAAAGAACCGCCTTGTGAAAAAGAAACGTCCCCGTGAGTACGCACAGCTGCATCCGCACGATCCAGATAAGTATTGTAAACCGTAAACATTTCGGATAAATCGTATTCACCCTTTCCCATACGAAGCAATTCAGATTCCAGGAATGCCATTGTCGAATAACACCAACAAGTTCCGGCTCGATTCTGGTTCTTAATCGAAGTGATCGGATTCTCCTTCACTGTCGTAAAAACAAACCCTTCTTCATTTTCCTTCTTCCCTGATTCTTGTGCATGGATTGTTGCAGACATCGTCATGGCGAACAGCATACCAACCGCAATAATTGTCTTTTTCATGTAAATCTATTTATATTATGTTATTAGATTAATTTTGAAGGGCAAAGATACGATTAAATTGACAATGGGCAATGGACAATTGACAATTTAAACTGTATCTTTGTCAGACATAATAACTATAATATAAAGAAAACATGAAGATCACAATTATCGGCGCCGGAAATATCGGCGGTGCCATAGCACGAGGATTAGCAAAAGGTCATATGTTTAAAGCATCGGATATCACTTGCACGGCACAATCAGATACGACTCTGGAGAAAATGAGGAATACGAACCCTGATTTCGTCCTCTCGCTGGACAATGTAGAAGCGGTCAAAGGCGCCGACATCATCGTCATTGCCGTAAAACCGTGGCGCGTAGAAGAAATTATCGACCAGATCAAAGGCATACTCGACTATGACAAACAGATAATCGTTTCCGTTGCCGCAGGTATCACATTCGATCTGCTGAACACCTATCTGACCAAAAACACGGGGTTCGACGATTGCCTGACAACCCCGACTATTTTCCGTATCATGCCGAATACGGCAATCGAAGTGCTTAGCAGTATGACTTTCGTAGCAGCCCGTAATGCTTCCAAAGAGCAAACGGACTTAATCATTAATATCTTCAACGAATTGGGAAACGCGATGTTGGTCGAAGAACGCCTGATGTCTGCCGGAACCGCTTTGGCTTCCAGCGGGATCGCATTCGCCTTGCGCTATATCCGCGCAGCCATCGAAGGCGGTGTCGAATTAGGTTTTTACCCGAAGCAGGCACAGGAAATCGTTGTCCATACGGTGAAAGGAGCTGTCGACCTCTTATTGGAAAACAAAAGCAATCCTGAAACGGAAATCGATAAGGTAACAACCCCGGGAGGTATCACCATCAAGGGATTGAACGAAATGGAACTCTCCGGCTTCACCTCTTCCGTCATTCGGGGATTGAAGGCAAGCAAATGATGATTTTTATTCTGCAAACGTGTTATTGATTACGAAAACAACTGTCATACCATCATGAATACAATAACTTTTTCACATGTAACATATAGCATATTTTCAGCAATATAGTTACATTTTTTTGTCGAGACCCGGGTGTCAGACATCTACAGACCCGGATCTCAAGACCGCTCAGATGGAGGTGTAAACGGCCCTGATACGGGCATTTTGAGGAAAAAATCTAACGTCTTTCTTACAAAAAAGTAACGTGTTTCGGCAAAAAAGGCTTATGCTTTCCTGAAAACATTCCGTTTTTAACACTTTTGGAGTGTATCTGTTTCGGGTAAAACGGCTAAAATGATGGTTAAACTGCTGATTTATGATAGTTGCATGATAGTTAAAAAGGAAACTGTCATGCCTATATGTTATGATGTTCAAGTTATATACAAGAAACATGATAGTATGATAGTTGTTTTTTTTAATTCATTATAGTATTGATAAGTTTGAACCGTAAATGCAGATTTACCGGTGAACTAACGGGTAAGGCTGAACCTCGTGCCGCAAGCTCTCTTTTGCCGTCTGCTTTAGCTGATGAATAGATGATTGTTCCCGGCTTTGCCGGTTCCTCTGTGGTTTTTTAACCCCTTTAAATACAATACAAGCTGTGAATGGGGTGTAAGAATGGTTAATGAATGTTAAATAATGAGCTTGTCGGGAACTTTTTGCAATGATTCGGCGTCTTATATTTACGAGTGATTATTATAAATGAAAAAGTAAAAAATGAAAAAAGCTATTTTGACACTTTTGATGATTCCTGCTTTTGTCGGGATGTTGTTTTCTTGCTCTGAAGTCAAAACAGATGCAAAGAAGTTGGAAGGTAAATGGAATATTGTGGAAGTAAAAGGAGAAAAAATACTGAAAGAAGGTTTGCCCAATATGGAGTTTGATATGAAAGATAATAAAGTTCACGGTAATGCCGGATGTAATATCTTTAATTCGACTGTCGTGCTGGACGACCAGGATATTTCTTCCATCACGATCAACCCCGCAGCCACTACCATGATGGCTTGTCCGGATATGGAGATCGAAGATGCGATCTTGAAAGCTATGGGAAACGTGAAAGGTGTGAAGGCCGGCCAGTCCGAAAATGAAATGTTGCTGGTCGATGCCGACGGTAACGTGTTGATGGTTTTGTCAAAAAACTAATTGGATAGAAATGAAGAAGTACATGTATCTTTGTCTTGCGGCGTTGAGTATCGGTATCTTTGCTTCTTGTAAGGCGAAAAAAGGTGTGGAAGCGACTTTCTCCGACCTGGATGGTAGTTGGAATATTGTCGAATTGAACGGCAAGGTGTTGAATCCTGCCGAGACGAATCAAGTCATCGAGTTCGACGTGGCTCGCCATTCCCTTTCCGGAAGAGCTGGATGCAATCGGATGATGGGGCAGATCGAATACAGCGATTCCCGCAAGAATATCATTAAATTCCCGCAGGTTGCGACAACGCGTATGGCTTGTCCGGATATGAGTGGTGAGCGTGAATTGTTGCAGGCTTTGGATAAAGTCGTTCGCTTTGATGCAGTAGGTGAGGTGAAACCGGTCAATAAAATCGCTTTATATGGCACGGACAATACCAAATTGATGGTAATTGAAAAGAAGTGACTTTCATTGTGAAATGTTTGGAAGGCGGTTCCGGTTGTGACGGGCCGCCTTTTTTATTTCGGCCTGCAAGGGATGATCAGGGTGAAGCGGCTGCCTTTTCCTTCCTGGGAAGAAAGGGTGATTCGCCCCTCCAGGCGCTCGGCGATGGTTTGACAGATCGATAGGCCCAGTCCGGTACCTTGTGCAAATTCGTCCACCTTGAAGAAACGTTCGAACACTTTCTTCTGGTCCTCTTCCGACATGCCTTTTCCGGTATCTTCGACAAAGACATGAACTTCTTTCTCCTCCTTCTTATAGACAGTTCCTAACAGGATGTGCCCTTTAGTGGTGAACTTGACGGCATTGTTGATGAAGTTCGTAATCACTTGCGTGAACCGGAAACGGTCTACATGAATGATAAGTTCCGTTTCTTGGAATTCTTTCAGGAAACGGATATTCGAAGGCATAAGCAGGTGATGTGTCTGGTAGATCTCTTCTAACAGCTCGTTTAGAGAGCAATCGTCGAAAGCGAAAGACATCCGTCCCGACTCGATGCGCGAGAGTTCCAGGATATCATTAATCAGTTTCAGCAGCAGATTACTGTTTTTGTTGATCGTATTGCGGAAAAGGTCTTTTTCTTCATCGGTCAATTCCTTTTCGTCTTGTAATAGGTTGGTGAAACCGACTATCGCATTTAACGGTGTGCGTATCTCATGGCTCATGTTGGCGAGGAACGCCGATTTCATCTTATTGGCTTCTTCGGCTCGCTCTTTCTCTTCGATCAACCGGAGTTGCACTTGCCTTTTCCGTTCGCTTTCGCGGTAGTACATGTAAATGAGGTGAAGGATGATATAGACGATTGCTATGACGAGCAGGATTCCGCCTGCAATAATATAGTTTAGGTAACGGACTTCCAGTGGCATGTTATAGATGATGCTTCCCTGTGGCAGATCGCTCAACCGTATGTTGAAACGTTGCATCTCTTTCCAGTCGAAAGCAAATGTTTTGGGGCTTTCTACGATAGGAATGTCATTTGGAGAAGTGCCTTTCAGGATGCGGGCAGCTGTTTGGGCAACACAATCAGCCTGGATTTGCAAGGTAGTGAAATAGCCACCGGTGATCCCTCTGTTGTCGTTGAACCCGTTGTTAATGACTGTGAAGTTCGGCACATTGGCCAGGCGTCCGACGGTCAGGACATTGAAGTCGAGAATGATTTGTATGCAGGCGGTGTAAGGCTTGTCTTCAAATACCCAAAGAAGCTGGCGGGCGGTCAGGTTGGCTGTCGAGGTCGTATATAAGGCAGAAGCGCCTTCTTTGCCGGGCTGGATTTCCGTGGAAGCCGTTTGGGGCCTTGTTTGATACAATCCTTCGTAAACAGCTATTCCATGTCCCTGGATATTGTCCATCAACGTTTCGAACGCTTTTCTGCCGATGAATTCTTTCGTTTTGAAGATCAGTATTTTTGATCTTCCGTATAGTTTTTCGATCAGTTGTATGTTTTTCAGATATTCAGGCTTGTCCCAATAACCCGTGAAGTTGGGATGCTGTTCCAATAGTTCCCAGTTGGGAAAGTTGACACCTGAAAAGACAACCGGAATCGTCTTGCCGAGCGGATGGTTGCAGGCCATTAAAGTATAGGTAGCCTGATCGTCATTGGAAATGATGATGTCCGGTTTGAAACTTAAAGTGTCGAGAAAGGAGTACATCCGGGCTTCTTCGTCTGTGGCATTATAGCGTTCGCAGTCCAGGTAGAATGTGTGGATGGAAGAGTATATTTGCTCTTCCTCCAGTTCCTCGTGCAGCAGCTTGTCGAACTTGGAGTAGGCACTCAGGCTTTGATTGTATGACTGTATGACAAGGACATTAAACAGTTCCTTCCCTTTTTTATCGGAGGAACCCTTTGCTTCACGCGGAAAACAAAGGGCCAATATCAATATCGCTATGTATATATGTATTTTCAAGGAAGAAGCACTTATCAATTGTACCCGTATGTTTTAAAAAACCGTTCAAAGTTAACGATAATCGGGATATAACAAGTACTTCTTTCTGATTTTCTTATATTTATTTAATGCCGGTTGCCAACTTGCGCGTATTTCGTTCTCCTTTAAGCCGCGGACAATCTGGAAACGTAATTCTTTTGTCCCGGCAAGCAGGTCGAACCATTGTGGGCGGGTGAAGAAAAAAGCTTGGTCGTTGCCTGCTTTATTATAGAAATCAAGGAGGAATTTCAGCGTCAATCCCCCGGTAAAGGGATATTCTCTCAAGTCCGTGCCGTAGCATTCCTTGTCCTTATGCAACGGTTTCGTGTCGAAACCTGGCAAGGAGGTGGGCGTAAAGGTGAAATCTCCGTATCTGGCATCGGGTGCTCCCAATATCTGGAATGGATAATAGGTCCCGCGACCGACACTGATATTGGTCCCTTCGAAGAAACAGAGTGAAGGGTAGAGACGGATCGACTGGTCGTTCGGCAGGTTGGGAGAGGGCTTTACCGGCAACCAGTACGGATCTCCGTGACGCCAGTTTTCCATCTTGACGATATGCAGTTTACAGGTGTCGGGTGTACTTTTCAGCCAACCTTCCTTGTTGATCATCCAAGCCAGTTCGCCAACCGTCAGACCGTGCAGTATGGGTAATGGGTCAACGCCGACAAAGGATTCGAATCCTTTCTGGCGGACAGGACCGTCGACGAAGTCGTTCGGGTTAGGGCGGTCCAGGACGATAAATTCGACATCGTTTTCGGCACAGGCTTCCATCACATAATGCATGGTGCTGATGTAAGTATAAAAGCGG
>OGCU01000776.1_pt1 | contig 13125 bp, 5 predicted proteins | sample 1570251 | NCBI WGS metagenome assembly OGCU01 (sample SAMEA2582182, study PRJEB24529) | metagenome | biome: Human gut stool | place: China | collected 2011
TCACATCTCTTTTAATATTTTAAAATTTTTAAATTCTTCTACATTTGACATTTGTACATAACTGATATATTCACTACTTCCTATTCTTACCTTTATTTTTATCAATTCCATTTTCTTCTCTTCTCCATGTATTAAAATAATTTCAAGAAAAAAGATAAATATTAATATTAATTTCATTTTTACTCCTTCTGCCACCCATCTTCTTCATAGGAAAACTTTTCATGGTAAGATACTATATTTTCATATTTAGCCTTTTTGTTTTTAATATTTCTATATACATTTATTTTCATAAATTTCACTATATCAAATCCATAAAAGGAAATTCGATACTTAGCCATATCATTATACCCAAATATATATATACTAAAAGATGGAGTTATATTGCCATTTTTTGTCATTTTTATCTCAAACTTTTCTACATTTTCTTTATTATACACAGTAGCATATTTTAAAGAGGTTGGTAATCTTATACTTTCTTTTTCTCTTATTATATTTTCATATACTATTATTTTTTTTAAAATATAATCAATTTTTATATTATATGACTTTTCATTATCAAAAGCCTCTGCAGAAAAATCAGTAAATATATTAACTATTTTCTGTTTTGCTTCTTCTATTTCTCTTTTTTCTTTTAAATTTCTATAATATATTATTCCCACATACATAAAACTCAATATTACAAGTGTTGAAACAACTATATTTAAATATGTATATCCTTTATTTTTACTCATTTTTTTATTTCCTATTTTATTTTTTTATAATTAAGTATTTTTTATAAATAAAATTTATGCTTAGTTATATACCATACAATCATTCATTTTCCTCTTTTTTCCTAAAAAATAAAATTAATTTTAGACAATAATATCTTCAATAGTACCTCAATATCAAAGCATTTTATAAAAATAAATATTTTTTATAAAAATTGTATTTTGATATAAGTATGTAATATAATCTAAATATAGGAATAATTATAATTTTACAAACAGAGGTGGATATAAATGGAAGAAAGAATATTGAGTCAAAAAGCATTAGATATATTACTTAAAAGCCAAGCTGATGAAGAAACAGATAGTTTAATTTACGATTTTCTGTCAAAAAAAGAAAAAAATCCTAAAAATAAAAATATTTTAGAAAAAATGGCTAGTGATGAAAGAGATCATGCCAAAATGTGGAAAAGTTTTACTAAAAAAAATATAAAACCTAATTTCAAACTTATTTATTGGTACAAGTTTCTCTCTGTAATTATGGGATTTACTTTTGTATTAAAGCTCATTCAAAGTGGTGAAACTAATGCCAGTTCTAAATATGCAGATATAATAGATGAAGTCCCTGAAGCTAAAAAAGCCTCAGAAGATGAATTAAGACATGAACATGAACTTATTGAAATGCTTGATGAAGAAAGACTTCAATATGTTGGTGCTATGGTACTTGGATTAAATGATGCTCTTGTTGAGCTTACAGGGACTATTGCTGGTCTTTCATTTGCTCTTATGAATACAAGAATTGTTGCCCTTTCTGGAATAATCACTGGAATCTCTGCAACTCTTTCTATGGCTGCCTCAAACTATCTTGCTGAAAGAGCAGAAAATAATCCGAATGCAATGAAATCAAGTATTTATACAGGTGTAGCTTACCTTATTACTGTTGCTCTTCTCGTACTTCCATATCTTCTATTTCCAGAAGATATGTGGCTTGGTGCTTTAATTACAATGCTTATTACTGTTATTTTTATCATTCTCTTCTTCAACTATTATATTTCAGTAGCCAAAGATCTGCCCTTCATAAAAAGATTTTTAGAAATGGCTGGAATCAGTCTTTCTGTAGCTGCTATATCCTTTGTAATAGGTATACTAGTGAAAAAATTCTTAGGAATAGATCTTTAACTAGTTGAACTTAAATGTATTATTTTCTGTAGAATTTTTACAAGTTTGCCTATTATTTCTTTGAGTCTTATATTCACCTGTTAAAGTATTGGATAACTTTTTATTATCTCAGAAATATATAGTTTTATCTTAATATTTTTACATCTATGTCTATTTTTATATGAACATCATTTTTTAAATTTTAATTAAAAGGAGAAAGTTATGAGTTTTATTTTAGGAAATATAAAATGTGAAAATGGAAAAAAAGAAAAAGGATATTGGAATATAGAAAAAACTAACTATCATATTCCTATCACTATTATTTGTGGAAAGCAAGAAAGAAAAACAATAGTTATTTCTTCTGGAGTTCACAGCTGTGAATATGTAGGAATACAAGCTGCTATTGAAATAGCTCAAGAATTATCTCCTAACAATATTTCAGGAACAGTCATCATACTACATCCAGTTAACTACACTGGATTTTTTAAAAGGCTTCCTGCTGTAATGCCAGAAGATAACAAAAATCTTAATAGGGTTTTTCCAGGAAATAAAGATGGAACTCTCTCAGAAAAAATAGCATATAGTTTTTCAAAAAATCTTTATCCTAATATAGATTTTTTCTTTGATCTTCATGGAGGAGATGTTCAAGAAAATGTGATGCCTTTTGTATATTTTTCTGGTTCTGCTGATGAAAATATAAAAGAAATATCAATAGAAGCTGCTAAATCTCTTTCTGTTCCTTACAGAGTAAAATCTTCCTCTGTCAATGGAGTTTATAGCTCAGCAGCTATGCAGGGAGTTCCTTCTCTTCTAGTAGAAAGGGGAGGAAGAGGATTATGGAGTAAAGAAGAAGTTACTGCTTATAAACAGGATATTAAAAATCTTTTAAAACATTTTCATATATTAGAAAATAATTCTAATTCATCTGTTTCATCTCAAAAAGAAATAAATAATTCTAAATACCTTGAATCAAAACACAATGGATTCTGGTATCCAGCTTTCCAAGCAGGAGATACTTTTAAAAAAGGAGCTTTTCTTGGAGAAATAAAAGATTGTTTTGGAAATATTCTTGAAACTTATAAAGCTGAATTTGATGGAATTATACTTTATGAAACAATATCTTTAGCCATAGCTATTGATGATCCTCTTATCGCTTATGGAGAAATATAATTTTTTTTTACAAAACACTTATATAATTTATATAAAAACAAAATTAGCTTTCTTATTAAATTTATGATATACTTATTAAGTTAAAAAATTCATTTGTTTGAACATAATTCGTAAAACACCAAGGGGGGGAAATATGAACTTTTTTTTAATTATTTTTGTCATATTATTTATGATTCTAGGAAACTTTTTTATTGTTTTTCTTAATACTCGTATAGTGATGAAAAATAAAAGAACTAAATGTTTAGAAAATCTTTCAAAAAAAAAAAGCTATAATTTCACTAAAAGATGGGACTGTAATTATTCAACTATAGCTATTGATGAAGAAAAGAAAGTTGTAGTACTCCTGCAGCCTGCTTTTTTAGACTTTAAAGCATTGGAAATAAATGCTGATAATATTGCTAAAAAGAAAATTATTATTAATTCTCTCATTCCGGGAATGGTAACTAGAGTAGGAATATCATTAACTTTAAAAAACAATGAAGAATGTGAATTAGATACATTATCTTTAAAAAAAGTTTTATTTGGAACTTTTAAATTTCATCCTATTGTAACTAAAGCTATTAAAAATGCTGAAGAAATTGAAAGTATTCTAAATTTATTTTAATATAATATTTTTTTATTTTTATACTTCATTTAAACAACTGTACTAACAAGTATGGTTGTTTTTTATTTTTTGTATTTTTTTATAAAAATCATTTTTCTAGAATTTTCCATTTTATTTCTTTAATTCTAAATACTTTTCTATATTTTTCTAATAAAAATCATTTTTATTGATTTTGAAATATTTTTTTGTTTTAAAACAACTTTTTTAGTGCTATAATTTAATTATATAAATAAAAATCGTTTACTTTTTTACGATTTTAAGAGAAAAAAATCGTATATTTTCAAAAGAATTATACATTTTTTTCGATTTTTTGTATGTCAAAACAAAATAAAAAAGAGGGGGGATTATTTTATTAAATTTTATATATAACATCTTGAAAGTAATTTAATTTAAGGAGGAAAGAGATATGAAAAAAATAATTACTCTATTTCTTTTTCTATCTTGTTTGACAACAGCACTTTATTCACAAGAAATAAGTGAAAAAGAGGGGAAAAAAGTTCTTGAACAGATAAGAAAAGAGATACAGGCTGAAGAAAAAGCAAAGCAAAAAGCCATTGAAGATGCAGAAAAAGCTAGAATTGCAGCTCAAAAAGCTGAAGAAAAAAAAGGAAAAAAAATAATTGAAGAGATTAGAAGAGATATGAATGAATCTCTTGAGGAAAAAGTATTCAGAAGCGAAAATACTCCAGAAGCTAGAATTGCAGCAGCAGGAGCAGCTTTTGAAATAGGTAAGGAAAGAATGGTTTTTCTGAAAATGGAAGAGGAAGAAATCATGAAACTTGAGGAAGTTTTAGGAATGGAACCTGATGAAAAGAGAGTATTTCTAAGTCAAAAATATGATGAAGTATATGATGAATTCAAATCTAATAATAATGAGATTGAACTATTATTATTAGAAAATGAAAAACTTAATGAATACTTGAATAGATTAGATAAGATGGAACAAAAAGTTAGAGCAGGAAACTAAGGGGGAAAGATTTATGAAAAAAGGTGACATTGAAAAATCTCTAAAGAGATTTTTGAAGAGAAAAGTCAGTTATTCTCTTTCGCTTTTGATAGCCTTCATGATAACAGGAGGGATATCTTTAGGTGCAGGAATAACAGCAGAAGAGATACAGGAAACTAAAGGAGATCTTTTAACTAAGATACAAACAGAGCGCGAGGAAATAAAAAGAAAAATAGCAGAAAATGAAAGAATGATAAAAGAATACAATTCAGATTTTGTGGAACTTGTAAGAAAGGGAGATTTTTATTCTAAACCTTTATTCAACAGTACACAGGTATTTTTAAGTTATCAATATTTAGATAATGGAAAAATGAAAGATAGAACTGATAAAGAATTTTCTGAAACAATAGATGCAATAAATAAGCACTATGGAACAAAGAGTGGAAGAAGTCTGCTTAGAGCTACAGGAAATATTGGAAAAGACAAAATAATGTCTGGAAATGGAGTAGCTGTTGACACTGAAGTATTTAGAGAAGAAATAGAAGTTGGAGCGAATATTGTTCCTATTGAACCAATACTTCCAGAGATAAATAAAACAATAAATGTAGCTGTTGGAATTCCTACAATTGGTGGAATTCCTAGTTTAACAACACCTACTGTGACACCACCTACAGCTCCTGCAACAATTTCTTCACCTACAATTAGTGTGACAACACCTGGAGCAGTTGCCTCAATAAATGTAACAGCACCTACTGTGCCTACACCAACTGTACCTGGAGATAAGACTATTATTAAACCAACTGTTGCAATTCCACATGCAGTAGATCCAACAATGGTAAGTGCACCTGAAAAACCAACAGCACCTGATATTGTTATTCCAGAATTACCAACTGTAGATTTTAGATCTGTTTCTTTAGGAAATGGGGATAGAATTTATATTGATGCTGTAGCTAGTTCTTCTGGAAGTGCAGAGAATGCTATAATTTCAAATGTTGCAGTTATGGATGGAACTTTTAAAATAAAAAGAGAAGTAGCAGGTAGTGGAAATGCAAATAATGCTTTTAAGTATAGCTACTCTGGGTATAAAGTATTACCTTATATATCAACAACTGTTACTGGAGTAAATAAGGACAAAGATGGAACAACAATAAATAGTGGAACAACAATATGGGAAATGGCTGATACTACTGGAGATAAAAGTTTCTGGTCAACTTATGCTAATGGAACAGGTGTCCAAAAATTAGTAAGTAATTTTGGAACTTTTACTAATGGAAACTTTATTGTGGCTAGAGAGTCAGAAAATGTAGCAACAAATCTTGGAGAGTTTTTACATGTAGATGTACATGGTTCTAAAAATATATCAGATATAACAACACGTTTAAATACTATTGCAAATTATCTTCCAAGTGAAAAAACTAAAATTTTAGATGCATGGACTGATTCGACTACATATGCTAATTACACCACTGGAATGTATTGGCTCAATAATGGAAAGATTACATTAGAAGGTGGAAATCTTTCTTTAACCAATGAATATAGCCACACATCAACTAATACAAGTATATTTATTTTAAATACTGGTGAAATAGAATTAAGACCATATATATCGCAAAGTAATATCAAATATGATGCTTATAACTCAATATTTTTAGTATCTAATGATACTACTGGTGTTGCTCAGCATATATGGCATAATACTGGAAAAATAACTACTTATACAAATGATACTGCAATATTTACAATTAATAGTACAACTGGAACTAGGGCTATTCATACAGTAGTAGTAAATAAAGGGCAGATAGAAATGAATGGAAATAAATCTGTTGGGGTATATGCAAGATCAGCTAAATCAAATGCAGGAACTTTGACTATGGATTTTGAAGATAACAGTGGAAATAGAGTACCATTAGTACTAAATGGAGATTCTAGTATAGGAATTTATATTCCTAAAAAAAATACAACTCTTGGTACAGAATTTGCACCAACTGGAAATAATATAAAAGGAAATTTTCATGTAAATATTGGTGGAAATGGAAATAAAGCTCTCAATGTAGCAGCTACAGATACTAATGGTGGAAAAGAAATTGTTAATGACTATGGAGATAATCAAAATTATTCTACAGTAGACGGAACTGTGGGAATATTGTCTTATAATAGTATGAATTTAACTTCTCATGGAATTATAATATATGATAAAACTGAAAATTGTATAGGAGTTGTTCCTTTAACTGATACTGTTACTCCTACAATTACTTTAGGAAATGGTTCAGTAGAAATATTAGGTGGAAAAAATAATATAGGTATAGTTGCTTTAGATGTTTACGATTCTTCAAATGTGTTAATAGATAAAGGAGGAAATGTTTCAACAACAGGAAGTCTTATTCTTGATGGAGGAAAAAATAATGTTGGAGCTGTAGCTAAAAATGGATACAGTATTTCGATAAAAGATATAAAAGGAAATGGAAATACTTCTGTAAATGGAATTGGATTATATGCTGAAGGAAGTGGAACTTCTATAACAGCAACTACTGGTATATCAAATCTTAAATTATCAGTAGATTCTCCAACAAGTTCTGACAGTATAAATGCACTGGGAGCTTTTGCTGCCAGTGGAGCAGTAATAACAGCTAATAAATCTAGTCTTAACTCTACTCCTGATATAGAAATTCAAGGGGCAGAAGTGTCAGGAAGTGCTGGATCATATAGAGGAATTGGATTAATGGTCAATAATGGTATTATCCATGCACAATACACTAACATTAAAGTCACAGATGGAGCTGCTGGTATAGCTTCTATTGGAACAGGTGGAAATATTGATTTTAGCAATGGAAAGATTGAAGTTAACAATGGATATGCAGCATATACTGATGGAGTTGGAAAAATTAATTTGACTGATGCTGAAATAGTTTTAAATGGTACAGCTACAGCATTTGATATAGACAAAGATCCGTTTGCTCTTGTAACTCTTACTCTTACAGGAACAAAGGTTCATGTAAAATCAAATGATGTAATAGTATTTAATATAAAAAATATGCCTACAACTTCTATAAGTACTTTACAAGGAGATGTCACTTCAGGAGTTACTGTAACAAGTGATGCTGGAATAACTGAGTATCTGGAAGCAGCTTTAGAAAAAACTACAATAAATGTTGATGTACCAATGGATAAATCATCTACATCAGGAGCAGATTTTTACTATTTCAATAGAGTTGTTGCCCAAAATAGTATTCTGAACGTAAATAATCCTGTTACTGCAAATCTAGCTTCTACATCAACAGGAAGTGCACTAGGAGCAGCTGCATATAAGGGACAGATTATTGGTTTAGAGATGAACTCTAGTAAAAATGCTACTTCTAATGCTACAACAAAAATAAATAATAATTCTATAATATCAGCTGCCAGAACAGATGCTGGAGCTGGAGCTGTAGGAGTGTTTATAAACTATGGACAATTAAATAATGCTGGAACTATTGAAGTACAAAAAGGATATACTTCTGTAAAAGGTGGAACTGGTGTATTTGCAACTAATGGTTCAAATGTAGATAATAACTCTGGAGCTAAAATTGATGTTTATGGAGATGAAGCACTAGGTATCTATGCTACAGCATGGAGAAAAACTTCATTAGGAACTTTGGCTGGAGAAGAATTTGGAAGCACAGCTTTAAATCAAGGTAAAACTTCAGTAACAAATAATGGAGATATTATAACTAATGGAGAAAACTCAGTAGGAATATATCTAGAAAATAATAGTAGAGATGCAAGTTTAGCCCCTGGAATGGATAGAACTATCTCAGCTACTAATACCGGAACAATAACTGTTGGAAAAAATTCAATAGGTATATATGCTAGTGGAACTGGAACAGGACATGAAGCTGAAACAAAAATAGGAAATACTAATAATTTAAAAATTGGTGAAAATTCTACTGGTATTTATGGTGAAAATGCTGTTACTGTAACAGATATTGGAAATCTTGAATTAGGAAAAGGAGCTACTGGTATTGCCCTTTCTCCAGATTCAGTAATTTCTTCAACAGCTACAATAGGAACAATAACATCAGCAGGAGCTGCTGGAGATAGAGGGATAATAGCAATACATGGTGATGCAAATACAGCCCCTGTTGCTACAACTATCCAAGTGCCTACGGGAACAATAGACACATCTAATATTAGTAATGTTACTTCACTATATGTACAAGGAGTTACTGGTGCAAGTACAGCAAGTACTACTATTATGAATTTAGGTGCAAATGGAGTTGGAATTTATGTAAATAATGGAAGCTCATCTAATGATGGAAAAATAGAAATGACATCAGGAAAAACAAATGCTGTTGGTATGTATACTAAAAAAGGAACAGTTATTAATAATGGTACTATCGAAGTAGGAGATTCTAGTCAATTAGGTATGGTTGCAGTTACAAATGCAGGAATTGCAATAAATCATGGCACAATAGATTTAAAAAGTTCAGGTGCTGCTGGAATGGTAGGAAAAGATGGTGCTGAAATTACAGACAGCAATACAGGAACTATAAAATTTAATACAACAAATGCTTTTGGAATAGCAGCAGATAATGCTACAGTTAATTTAGGTACTGGTACAATGACATTAGATAATTCAAAAGAAAATATCTATGTATATGCAAAAAATGGTTCAATCATAAATGTAACTGGTAATTTAAATGTTGATGGAGTAGCAGATGCTGGAACTAAAAAATCTGTTGGAATTTATTTAGATGGAACTAATACATTAACTAACAATGCAATTATCAAAGCAGAGAATGCAGCAGTTGGTATTTATGTCAATGGAGTCAATACTTTAACTAATGGAACATACACATCTGAAGGAGATAAAACAGTAGGTATCTATTTTTCTAATGGTGGAACATTGGCCAATGCAACTGTAAATTCTGGTTCATCTACTGGAAATTCAGTTGGAATCTACGGAGCTGCTGGAAATATTAATCTATCTGGAGGATTAACTTTAAATATAGGTACTCTTGGAGGAGCTACTTATGGAACAGGAATGTATCTTGCTGATGGAGCTGGAGTAACTGGTGGAACTATTACATTAACAAACAATTCATCAAATGCAAATATAGGATTATTCTATACAGGAGGAAATACAAAAACAGCAAATCATGATGCAGATATTATTCTTGCTGGAACTAATCAAGAGGCAGGTATTTATGCTAATGCTGGAATACAAGTAACAAACAGTAAAAATATAACTGATAATACAGCTCCTGGTTCAGTAGGAGCTTTGATAAGTGGTGGCTCAACATACACTGCAAATGGAAACTTCACTAGAACAACATCTGGAACAGCAGTTGGATATTATGTAGATAATGGAACAGCTGACAATAAAGGAACAATAAATCTAACTGGAGCAGGTTCAGGAACTGTCGGAATGGTAGCAGAAGGAGCAGCAGCTGCAACAGCCACTGCTAAAAACAGTTCAACTATAACAACTGATAATGCAATAGGTATAGCTGTATTAAGTGGAACAGGAACAAGTACAGGAATAAATACTGGCACTATAAATGTAACAACAGGAACTGGAGTATATGCAGCAGGAACAAATGCTGGATTTAATGGTGCTGGTGGAACAATAAATCTGACTGGAACAGGTACAGGTATTGCACTTAATGGCACAGGAGCTGGAAAAATAACAAATGCTGGAACTTTAAATCTTAGTACTAATTCAGTAGGAGTATATGGAAATAACAATGCTAAAATAGATTTCCCTGTTACTATCAATGGAACATCAGGAACTGGAGTATATGTAGAAAATGGTTCAGTAGTATCTGGAGCTATAAATGCTGGAAACTCAAAAGACACAGTAGCAGTTTATCTTAAAGATAATACAGCTAGTGTAAATGGAGCAGTAATAACAACTGGGGGAGTTGCAAGTACATCATCTGTAGGACTATATCTTGGTGGATCAGCATTGAATCATACAGTAGGAAATTCTACAATAAATGCTCCTACATCTGGAACTGTTGGTATATTAACAGAAAATGGAAATACAATAAACTATTCTGCAACTACAAATGTAGGAAATGGCGCAATAGGAATGTATTTAAGAGGAGCAGGAACTACACTTAATGCTAATGCAGGAACTATAAATATAAATGGAACTGGAATAGGAGTCTTAGTAAATACAGGAGCTACTGCTAATCTAGGAACTTCAGGAAATCTTACAGTAAATTTCACTGGAGATGGAGGAATACTTTCATTTAATGATGGAGGTACAGTAAATCTTGGGGCTAATATTGCTATAGGAAGTGGAACAGGAACGTTAGCTGCAACAAAAGATGGAAATCTTTCTAACTCTGGAACTATCACAATAGGAAATGGTTCAGCAGGACTTCTTGGAGTATATAGTACTGGAGGGCCATACATTGTATCAAATACTGCAACAGGGGTTATAAATGTACAAGAGAAAGGACTTGGACTGGTAGCTACAGGAACAGGAGCTACAGTAACTGTTAAAAATGATAATATTATAAATGTAAATGGAAAAGATGCAGTGGGTATGTATACTGATGTTGGAAATATTGATAATGCATTAGGAACTATAACTGTAACTAATAGCGGTATAGGAATGTATTTGTCAGGATCAGGAAGTATTTTAAACTTTGGAACATTAAATGTTACAAAGGGAGTTGGATATGTAGTCAATGGAGCAACATTAGGAGCAGCAACTGGAACAGTAACTCTTCATGCAGGAGATAAAGATAATTATTCTATTGGAGGATATTATTTAAGCACATCAGGAACTATAAATCTTCCAACAATAACAGATGCTGACTACTCAATTAAAACAGCTATATATGGTGGAACAAACACAGTAACTGGAGCAATAACAGCAAAAAATGGACAAAATAAAATAGGAGTATTTGCTTCAAATTCTGATACAACACTAGGAACAGTAGCAGCAGGTGGAAAAGGAAATATAGGAGTATATGGAAAAGATAGTGAGTTAAGTATAAGTGGAATAACTGTAGATGATTCAACTCTTACAAATACAGAAGATTTATCTGTAGGAGTAGTATTGAATGGTGGAAGCTATAATGGAAGTGGAAATGTTACAGTAGGAAATAATGGAATAGGAGTATATGCAACTGGAATTCAAGGTGGAAAAGATATAGTCCACAATGTAGGAACTCTTCAAGTAGGAAATTCATCACTTGGTTTCTATGGAGAAGGAACTGGAGCAGGAGTTAAAAATTTAAATGTAAATACTACAGGAATAAATATAGGAACATCAAATGCTGTAGGAGTTTATACTAAAAATATGAATACTTCTGTAAGTGGAAATATGACTATAGGAGAAGGTTCAAGTGTTGGTATAGCAAGTATAGGAGATGGAAATATTGGATATACAGGTTCTATAACTGTTACTGACAAAGGAACTCAAGCAGCCTCAGTAGGAATCTATAAGAAACTGGGATCAGGAACTATAACTACATCACCAGGAAACTGGACAGTTGGAGATGGAGGATATGGAATCTATGTACAACAGGCTATAATAACTAAAGATGCTGCAGGAAAAGATATTTCAACTATGACTTCTAAGTCTGTAACAATCAATAATAGTGCTGATATGAATTTAGGTATGTCATCTGTAGGAATATTCTCTAATGGAGATAATACAGTTAATAATTCTGGAAATATAACTGTAGGAGAAACTTATGTAGAGGGAGGACCTTCAAATCATTCTGATCCAACAAAGCATTTAAACTCAGTTGGAATCTATGGAGCAGGTGGAACAAAAATCTTCAATGCAGCAGGAGCTACAATAAAAGTTCATGAAGATCACTCTGTTGGTGTGTATGTTGATGGAAGCAATGCAATTAATGGAAATGAAACTCGTTTTGAGAACCATGGAATAATTGATGTAGATAATGGTGGAGTTGGAGTTATTGTAAGAAATGGAGCAATAGCTGTAAATAATGGAGTTATTACATTAGGAGGAAATGCTTCACTTATATGTGGGGCTGTCAATGTAGGAATGTCTGCATCTGGTCCTGGAAGTACAATAGAAAATAATGGTACTATAACAGTAAATTCTGGAGCTGGAATGCTTATAACAAATGGAGCAATATTTGAGAACCATGGAACTATTGTAGTAAATAATGGAGTGGGAATAGAAGGAGTAGGAAGTACAGTAAATGCTGGACATATAGTAGTAAATGGTGGAGTAGCTGTAGGAGCAGGTGGTTTAGCTACTGCTAATGTTGGGTCAGTTACAGTAAAACCAGATGGAACTATACTGATTAATGACAAATATACTTCTATTGGAGGAACACTTTCTACAACAGGAGATATAATAGTTGATGGAGCATATGTAGATGCAACAACAGGAACACCATTATTTGATGCACACAGTGTAAGTGGAGAAGTAAGACTGCGTCCAAATTTTGCAACAACAGGAAATGGTATTTCATATGAAATGGAAGGATTTGTAAAAACAGCAATGGGAACAATTACAGGAACTAAACTTACTCCTGTAACATCACCTCTATTTATTGCTAAAGTTACAG
>OGCU01000777.1_pt1 | contig 13114 bp, 13 predicted proteins | sample 1570251 | NCBI WGS metagenome assembly OGCU01 (sample SAMEA2582182, study PRJEB24529) | metagenome | biome: Human gut stool | place: China | collected 2011
TAAAAAGAACAGATAGTAAATTAGATGATAAAATCTATCAAGCAGTATTTGAAGAAGTAGAAAATAGAGCATAGGGTAAGAAGATGACAAAGGGAATAGAAAAGGGGGGCTAAATGAAAAAGCGTAGCTATATAAAGTATATGATGTGGATAGGAAAAAGAGCAAATGAGTGGGGGTAAATATGGAGTATATAAAAATAATTAGTGGGGTTTTAGCAATATTTATAGGTTATCATAAATTTATACTCTCTCTACTAGATAGAAAGATAGACAAAGAGATCTGGGAGAGAGAGAAAAAACTTTTAGAGAGATTGGAGGAGGAGAATAGAAGGAATATGGTAGATGGAATAAAGAGAATAGAGGAGAGGATGGTGAGAATAGAGGAAAAATTAATGAGATAAAGTTTGAAAAAGTACAAAAAATATAGTATATATTGATTAAGGCATATTTTATTATAAAATTAAAAGGGGGCTATTCTATGGTAAATATACAAAATCCAACTGAACTTTATATTTTAAAAAGATTAAAGGAACTTTCTGAAGAAGACCAATTATTGGCAGAAGAGATGGTAAGAAGTTTAGGTGAGTGGTGTAGAGTAGAGGAAGTAGCTAGCTATCTAAAGAAAAGTACTAGGTCCATATACCAAAGGATAGCTAATGATGAGATAATAAGTAGGCATTATGGAAACAATGTAATTATTTTTACTAGAAGTTTAATCTTTATTTTAGAAAAAAGAGAAAATTGGAAGCGATCTAAATAAAAAAATTAAATCACTTCCGTAGATAAAGGATAGATTATGTAAAATTTTAAAGGTGCATAATCTATCTTTTTTATTTTTTGTAAAAGTACATATTTTACTGAAAAAGCGTACTTTAAGTATATGTAATCAATTTATTTTACCCTTTTTTCTATTTTATGTCAATAGCCTTAACCTAAATAAGTAGAACTTTTTTTAAAAAATTATAATTTTTAAAACAAATTTTTAATACGTAAATTCGCTTTTTCAGTATAAAGTGAACTCAAAAAAGGAGGAGTTTTTTGGCTAATTATATAGTTCAATTTCCTTTGAAAGTAGAGAGATACCAAGAGGATATCCTTGAGAAAAGATTTAGGATAGGTAGGGATATATACAACTCTCTTTTAGGAAAGATGATGAAAAAATATGATGAGATGAGAAAGCAAAGAGTATATAGAGAACTGCTTCATGAGATAGCTAACACTGAGAAGAAAAAACCACTGTATAAAAAGCTAGAGACAATTAGAAAAGAGAGTGGATTTACAGAGTATGCTTTTCATAAAGAGGTAAAGGATATGCAGAAATTTTTTAAGCAGAATATAGATTCCTTTACAGCTCAAAAGATAGCTTCACAGGTGTGGAGAGCTTTTGAAAAGATGATGTATGGAAGTGGGCAGAAGGTACATTTTAAACAGGAAGATGATTTCAAATCCCTAGAGGGAAAATCCAATGGAACAGGGATTAGATATATAGATGGATATATAGATTGGAAAGGACTGAAATTAAAAGTTCTAATTGATGAGAAAAACCACTATGAGAAAGAGGCTCTTAAAAGTGAGATAGCCTATTGTAGACTTATTAGAAAAAATATTCGTGGAAAACTCAAATACTATACACAGATAGTTTTTAAAGGTATGCCACCTAGAGATATAGATAAGAAAACTGGAGAGTATAGAAAAAGAGTAGGTAGTGGAGAGGTAAAAGTAAAGATAGGTAAGGAGTACCTTGTCTATGAAAAAGATGGGGAGTCTAAAGAGATAGAGCTAGCTGATAAAATCTACTCACTAGAGGTAAGAAGAAGAGAGCTCATAGAGAAGATAAAAAGAAGAAAAAGAGAGGGGCTATCAACACTCAGTGTAAGACATAGAAAACTGGTAGAGGAGTTAAAAGAGGTATATAGAAAACAAAGTGATGTGAGAAAGTACCAACATGAGTGCTTGAGTAATGAGATACTAAGCCTTGGAGATAGGGTAGAGATAGAGGAACTAGAGAGTGTGCAAGAGGAGATTTACTCTAAGGGAAAAGAGAGAAGAGTGAAGATAACTAGAAGTGGTAAGAGAGGAAATAGGGCTCCTAAGATGCTTGTGGAGATTTTAAATAGAAAGCTAAAGAAGAGTGAAACTTAAGAATTATTTCATATTCCAAAAAGTTGATTAATTATGCTTATCTCATTAAAAACACAAAATTCACTTCGTTCAAACAGTTGTGTTTTTTAGCATTCGATTTCGCTGTATTAATCTAACTTTTTTACATAATTTACATAATTCTTTAAAGTTTCACACTAATCATTCTATTTAAAATAGGTTTTGATGCGAACCTAACTAGTAATAGTGAAAACTTCAAATGAAAGAGATTGGGCTATCACTCTTTAGAGAGGGATAGAAAGTCTTGAGTAGTGAGGAGTAAGAAGTGTCAGTACTTTTCATTTGTTTAAAAAAATATTTAACAGATAAATTAGGAATTGGAGAGAGTATTATGGTAAAACACACAAGAAACATCAGAATGAGATTAATCTATTTTATTCTTCTGTTTATAGTATATAGACAGAGTTTTGTAATTCAAAAACTAAGTCTTAACTTAGCTATGTATGGATTATTTATCATACTATTTTTTTCATATTACCTATTTAATACGATAAATTTTGACTCAAGATATCAGAGAGTAAATATTATCTACTCCACTATCTTGAATTTTTTTACATTTATGATTTTCTATTTTTTCTATAAAGAGGAAACTCTTATCTTTGCTTTTCTAACGTATACAGTTATACAAACTACCTTGAATTATTTGCTATATAAGAAAGAAGAGAAGAAGAGTAGAGTTCTTATCCTTGATAATGAGAATAGTTATGTTGGAATAATTGAAGATAGTTTAGAGCTAAGAGATAACAGATATAGATATTGTGGATATCTAGCTAATGATGTAGCAGATGGAAAACATTATCTAGGAAGATTAGATGAGATAAAAGAGATAGTTGAAAAGGAAAAGATAGAGATAATTATTTTTGTAAAAGATAAGGTACTAAAAGAGTATTCAGATTTGATATTAGAAGTAAAACTACGAGGTGTAAGAGTAGTAGATTATCTGACCTTTTTAGAAAATATAGAGGGAAAGATAGATGTAGAGAAGATAGATAGTATGTGGGTATTGATGAGTAATGGATTTGATACTCTAAGTAATGATTTTGAAAAGAAACTAAAAAGATTATTTGATGTAGTACTTTCATTTATTCTTTTTATCTGCTTTGTACCTTTTATGGCAGTAACTTATGTGATGGTAAAGTTAGATGTAGGAGTGAAATATCTATTTATTAATCCTAGAAAAATATGGGAGAATCCAGCTTTTTTTAAACAGAAGAGAATAGGTTTTAGAGGAAAAGAGTTTGAGATTATCAAGTTTAGAAGTATGAAGGTACATGACCCTAATAAATATTCTAAATATGCTTCTGAACATGATGATAGGATAACTAAGGTAGGACACTTTATAAGAAAGACAAGACTAGATGAGTTGCCACAGGTAATAAATGTATTAAGAGGAGACATGTCCTTTGTAGGACCAAGACCAGAGTGGGATGTACTGGGTAGAGATTATGAGAAGAAGATAAAAAACTACCATCTAAGATATGCAGTACAACCAGGTATAACAGGATGGGCACAGACAATGTTTACCTATGGAGCATCAGTAGATGATGCAAAGATAAAACTAGAGTATGATTTGTACTATGTAAAGAATAATAGCTTAGTGCTAGATATGATTATATTATTTAAAACAAGTAAGATAGTATTATTTGGGAAGGGAATGTAGATGAAGAAGAAAATAATACTGAATGCAAATACTTTATTTGCTGTATATAATTTTAGATGTAATTTGATGAAAGAGTTAACAAACAGAGGATATGAAATTGTTTGTTTAGGAAATAAAGATAGTTCAGCAGAACAGATAAGAGAAGAGGGCTGGAGATATATAGATGCTGGAATGGATAGAAGAGGAACAAGTATTTTAAATGATTTAAAACTTTTTCTTTTTTATCTAAAAATTTTCAAAAAAGAAAAGCCAAAGTACATATTAAATTTTACTATTAAGCCAAATATATATGGAACATTAGCAGCTAAACTAGTGGGAGTTCCTGTAATTAACAATGTTACAGGATTAGGAGATATATTTGATACAGAGAATTTGACGAACAAAATAGTTAAGATACTATACAAAATAAGTTTTAGATTTCCTAAAAAAGTATTCTTTCAAAATGATGATGATTTAGGGATATTTTTAAATAATAGATTGATAGATAAAAAGGTTTGTGATAGATTACCAGGTTCTGGGGTAGAAGTCAATAGATTTATTCCTTTAGAAAAAGATAGAAAAGATGATAAAAAAGTATTCTTATTTTTAGGAAGAATTTCTAATAAAAAGGGAGTTAGAATAATTAATGAAGTATCTAAAATACTTACACCAAAATACCCTAATATAGAGTTTCAATTATTAGGAAAGATATATACAGATGAGGAGGAACATATTTCTAAAGAAGAACTTTTAAAATGGGAAGAAGAAAGTAATATTAGATATATAGGAACATCTAAAGATGTAAGAAGAGAGATAAAAGAAGCTGACTGTATTATATTTCCATCTTTTTATAGAGAAGGAGTACCAAGATCACTTATTGAATCTGCTTCTATGGGAAAACCAATTCTTACAACTGATAATGTAGGATGTAGAGATGTAGTAGAAGATGGATATAATGGATATTTAGCGAAACCTAATGATATTGATAGTATGGTAGAAATAGTAGAGAAATTTTTAAAGTTATCTATAGATAAACAAGAAGAGATGGGAAATAATGGAAGAAAAAAAGTATTAAAAGAATTTGATGAAAAAATAGTTATTAATAAATATTTAAAAGTGATAGAAGGGAAATAAAATGGATTATAAAAAGATTTTTAAAAAAGCTGAAACTAGATATAAGATATTGGAATTGTTAAAATTTATTCCTGATGAGAAAATGTTAAAACTACAATATAAAATAAAACTAAAAAGAAACTTAAATTTAAAGAGACCAGAAAGATTTACAGAAAAATTACAATGGTACAAATTGAATTATAGACAACAACTATTGAAAAAATGTGTAGATAAATATGAAGTAAGAAATTTTATCATTTCGAAAGGGTATAATAATATTTTAACCAAATGTTATGGTGTTTTTGAGAAAGTTGAAGATATTGATTTTGATAAATTACCTAATCAATTTGTAATAAAGAAAACAAATGGAGGAGGAGGATTAAATATTATAATATGTAAAGATAAAAATAATATGAATATTTTTGAAATAAAACAACAAATAAATGATTGGATGAAGTTTGGAGATATAGGAAAAAACGGTAGAGAGTGGGCATATTATGATATAAAAAATAGAATAATAATAGAAGAATATTTAGAAAACGAAATAAATCCAGAAGCAGGAATAAATGATTATAAAATATTTTGTTTTAACGGAAAAGCTAAATATTTAGTTGTAGATACAGATAGATATATTGGTCACAAAAGAAATTTTTATACAGCTGATTGGCAATATTTAGATGTAAGTAGTGATTGTCCAAACTTAGGAGATACTATGGAGAAACCATTATATTTAGACAAATTGATTGAAGTAGCAGAAGATTTATCAAAAGATTTCCCTTTTGTAAGAGTAGATTTATATTTAATAAAAGATAAAATATATTTTGGTGAATTAACATTTTATCCATGGAGTGGATATGTTCAATTTAATCCAGATTCTTTTGATTATTTATTGGGCAAAGAATTTACTTTAAATAAAGGAGAGAATTGTAAATGAAAATAGCAGTAGCAGGAACAGGATATGTAGGTTTATCAATAGCTGTATTATTAGCTCAATATCATAAAGTTACAGCTGTAGACATTATTCCAGAAAAAGTGGAGATGATAAATAATAGAAAATCCCCAATCCAAGATGAGTATATTGAGGATTATTTAGCAAATAAGGAGCTTGATTTAGTAGCAACTTTAGATGGAGAGTCAGCTTATAGAAAAGCAGATTTTGTAGTAATAGCAGCACCTACAAATTATGATTCAAAAACAAATTACTTTGATACATCAGCAGTAGAAAATGTAATCGAAACAGTATTAAAAGTTAATCCTAATGCAATTATGGTAATCAAATCAACTATACCAGTAGGATATACTGAAACAGTAAGAAAGAAGTATAACACTAAGAATATAATATTTAGTCCAGAGTTTTTAAGAGAATCAAAAGCACTATATGATAATCTATATCCTTCACGTATTATAGTTTCTACTGATAAAAATGATGAAGAGTTAATTAAAAAAGCTAATGAGTTTGCTAGATTATTACAAGAGGGAGCAATAAAGGAGAATATAGAAACATTAATAATGGGATTTACTGAAGCTGAAGCAGTAAAACTGTTTTCTAATACATATTTAGCTTTAAGAGTAAGCTATTTTAATGAGTTAGATACTTATGCAGAGATGAAAGGATTAAATACTCAAGAGATAATAAATGGAGTATGTTTAGATCCAAGAATAGGAAGTTACTATAATAATCCATCATTTGGTTATGGAGGGTACTGTTTACCAAAAGATACAAAGCAATTATTAGCTAACTATGATAGAGTACCTCAAAATGTAATAGGAGCAATAGTAGAATCAAATAGAACTCGTAAAGATTTCATAGCTGACCGTGTGTTAGAAATAGCAGGAGCTTATGAAGCAAATAGTTCTTATGACCCAACAAAAGAGAAAGATATAGTAGTTGGAGTATATAGACTAACTATGAAAAGTAATAGTGATAACTTCCGTCAAAGTAGTATTCAAGGAATAATGAAACGTATAAAAGCAAAAGGAGCAACAGTAATTATTTATGAACCTACTTTAGAAGATGGAACAACTTTTTTTGGAAGTAAAGTAGTTAATAGTTTAGATGAATTTAAAAAGCTAAGTCAAAGTATTATAGCTAATAGATATGATAGTTCTTTAGATGATGTAAAAGAAAAAGTATATACAAGAGATATATTTAAAAGAGATTAATTAAAGAAAGAGTTGAGGAATATGCAAAATATAGAGTTGAAAGGAAAAACTATATTAGTAACTGGTGGAGCTGGATTTATAGGTTCTAATTTAATACTAGAACTATTAAAAACAGTTGAAGATATTAATATAGTTTCAATAGATAATCTAAATGATTATTATGATGTAAGTATAAAAGAGTGGAGATTATCAGAGATAGAAAAAGAGATAAAGAAACATCCAAATTCTAAATATCACTTTATAAAGGGAGATATAGCTGATAAAAATACAATAGATAATATTTTCAATGAGTATAAACCAGAGATAGCAGTAAATTTAGCTGCTCAAGCTGGAGTAAGATATAGTATTATAAATCCAGATGCATATATTCAAAGTAATATGATAGGATTCTACAATATTTTAGAGGCTTGTAGACATAGTTATGATAATGGGAAAAAGGGAGTAGAACATCTAGTATATGCTTCGTCTTCATCTGTATATGGAAGTAACAAGAAAATACCTTATTCAGTAGAAGATAAAGTAGATAATCCAGTATCACTATATGCAGCTACTAAAAAATCAAATGAATTAATGGCTCATAGCTATTCAAAACTATATAATATTCCTTCAACAGGACTTAGATTTTTTACTGTATATGGACCAGCTGGTAGACCAGATATGGCATATTTTAGCTTTACAAATAAGTTAAGAAATAATGAAACTATAGAAATATTTAACTATGGTAATTGTAAAAGAGATTTTACTTATATAGATGATATAGTTTATGGAGTAAAATCTGTGATGGAAAAAGCTCCAGAAAGAAAAGTAGGAGAGGATGGATTACCAGTACCACCTTACTCTATTTATAACATAGGGAATAATAGTCCAGAAAATCTATTAGATTTTGTAACTATATTACAAGAAGAACTGGTAAATGAAGGAATATTATCTAAAGATTATGATTTTGAATCTCATAAAAAATTAGTACCAATGCAACCAGGAGATGTACCAGCAACCTATGCAGATGTAAGCACATTAGAGAGAGATTTTAACTTTAAACCTAAAACAAGTTTAAGAGAAGGGTTAAGAAAATTTGTTAAATGGTATAGAGAGTTTTATATGTAGAAAAGGAGGGAATTATGTTAAGAGTCCTTCATGTATTAGGAACTTTAGATATGGGAGGAATTGAAAATTTTTTAATGAATATTTATAGAAATATAGATAGGAATAAGATTCAATTTGACTTTGTAATTAACGATAGAGAAAAAGAAGATATTTTTGAAAAAGAGGTAAGAAGTCTAGGAGGAAAAATTTATAAAATCCCTCCTATTGTAAAAGTTGGACATTTTAAATATTTTAAATCTTTAAGAGAGATATTACAAAAAAATAATTATAATATAATACATTCACATTATAATGCTATTAGTGGATTTATATTGCATGAAGCTAAAAAAGTAGGAATAAAAAATAGAATAGCACATAGTCATATAGCATATCCTAAATATAGCTTTTTGTCAAAAATATATAAAGAATATTCAAAATTTATTTTAAAAAAAAATGTGACAGTAAGGTTTGCTTGTTCAGAAAAAGCAGGGCAATGGTTGTATGGAAAAAAAGAAAGTTTTACAGTAATAAAAAATGGAATAAATGTTAGTAAATTTAGTTATAATACACAAATTAGAGAAGAAAAAAGAAAAGAACTTAATATAAATAGTGATGAAATAGTTTTAGGGCATATTGGAAGATTTACTAAACAAAAGAATCATGAATATCTTATTGAAATATTTCGTAAATTACACATGAAAAATGAAAAATATAGGTTAATTTTAGTTGGAACAGGGGAATTGGAGATTAATATATTAGAGAAAATAAAAAAATATAAATTAGAAGAAAATATAACAGTATTGGGAGTAAGAACAGATGTTAATGAGTTACTACAAGCATTTGATTTATTTGTATTTCCATCTTTATATGAAGGATTACCAATAACTTTAGTTGAAGCTCAAGCAGCTGGATTAAAGTGTATTGTTTCTAATACAATAACAAACGAAATAGATTTAAAATGTGGATTATTATATTTTTTAGATTTAACATCTCCTATTGAAGAATGGGTAAATGAAATTGAAAAGCAAAAAAATTATAAGAAAAGAGATAGAACTAATGAAGTCAGAATAGCAAAATATGATATGCAAGAAAATATAAAGGAAATAGAAAATATCTATTTACAGCTAAGTAAAGCTTGAATATAAATTAATAAAAGAAGAGGAATAAAAATGTTTTTTTTAATAATTTTAGAGTTGATAAAGTTAAAAAAAATATATATAAAATTTATATTTATATGTATAGGAATTTTTTTAATAATGAAGATTACTTATAGAACTTCAGGAATAGATTATGAAAATTATGTAAATATGTTTAATTCTGTAAAATTAAGTGGGCTAGATTATTTAAAAAGTAGAATCGAACCTTTATTTGTATTACTTCTTTATTTTTCTAAAAATAAAGAAGTAGCATTTGGAATAATAGGATGCATTACTATATTTTTTAAGTTAAATAGTATTTATAAATACTCAATATTTCCATTTGTTTCTTTAATTTTTTATTATTATTCATTTTATTATATAGATGATTTAGGAAGAATAAGAATAGGAATAGCTACTGCTATATTAATTTATAGTATTAGATTTTTAAAAGAAAAAAAATTTTTTATATTTTTAATAATAGCGATTTTATTTCATAAAAGTTCTATATTATATTTAATACCACATTATTTTGTTTCTAAGAAAATAAATTAAAATATTGATAACTTCACTATTTTTAAGTTTATTTGATTGGTCATATTTTTTTATTTTGTTGAAAAATATAGACTTTTTTTCATCAACAGTAGTTTTATATATTGATAGTATTCAAAGAATAGGTTTTACTCCATATATATTATCAAAGTTATTTTTTATGCTATTATTTGTATGTTGTACTGTGACACTGCAAGGAGGTGTGTGCGTCATGGCAAATTATTGTGAAATTTGCGGCAAGGGTACCATGAGCGGTATGAACGTCAGCCATTCCCACTTGAAAACGAAAAGAACGTGGAAACCGAATATCCAAAGAGTACGTGCCATCGTAGACGGCGAAGCAAAACGCGTTAATGTTTGCACTCGTTGCCTTCGTTCCGGCAAAGTACAGCGCAATGCGTAAAGGAATATAAAAAGAGATGATTCTGTGACGAGTCATCTCTTTTTATGTGCCTTGAACGAACCGAAAAAGAACAGACCTGCCCTCAACTATACAAAAACAGCCGTCTTGAAGTGACCTTCTCCACTTCAAGACGGCTGTTTTTTTACTCATCGTACAGCTCTTTATTCCGTTTTACAATATCCAAAATCAAGTTAGCCGTTTCTTCAATAGCCTTTGCCGACACGTCTATAACCGGACAGTGAAGACGACGCATGACGTTTTGTGCATATTCCAGTTCTTCATTGATTCGTTCTACATCGGCATAGTTTGCATCCGGTTCAAGACCCATAGCCCGCAACCGTTCAGACCGGATATAATTCAGTTTATACGGATCAATAACAAGCCCTACGATTTTCCGCGCCGGTACTTCAAATAGCTCCTGCGGTAAAGGCACTTCCGGTACCAAGGGCAGATTGGCCGCCTTTACGCGCTTATGTGCCAAATACATGGATAAAGGGGTCTTCGACGTTCGAGAAACACCGATGATGACAATATCGGCCTTTAAAAACCCTAAGGGATTTTTGCCGTCGTCAAACTTAACAGCAAATTCGATAGCATCGACACGCTTGAAATATTCACCGTCCAGACGATGAATCATACCGGCCTTAATGGTCGGTTCCGTATCGGTCAAATGGCCGATACCGTTCATCATAGGTCCGATAATATCGATAACGGGAATATGGGCACTTTGCGCCAATGTGCTCAAACGTTTACGCAAAACAGGAGAAATGATGGTATAGCAAATCATGGCATTTTCATCCGTTGCCTTTTGTACAATTTCTTCAATTTGCTGTTCCGAACGAATATAGGGAAGTCTTACTATATTAAATTCCTGTTTATCATATTGGCTGGCCGCCGCTCGAGCAACGCGTTCCGCCGTTTCCCCCAAGGAGTCGGAGCAGGCGTAAATAATAGGTCTATCCATTTAAGCTCTCCTTCCTGCCGCACAATCTGCAAATAAGCGTGTAATATTAGTCTTTGATATACGACCTAAAATATGAAGTTCTTTCTTTTTCGACTGTTCGTCTTCTTCAATACGCACAACGGGCAAGCAGTCAATTTCAAATTCCAGCAATCGCTGTGCCGCCACCAAGGCCTTTTCATCGCCTTCAACATAAATGATTTTACTTACAGGTGTCATAACCATCCGTACCGGTAAGGTCCGTAAATCATTGTTGCCCATAGCGGCTTTCAACAAATCCTTTCGCGACACGAGCCCGACCAGAATTTCAGCGGCCGTTACGAATACAGTTCCCACATCTTCCGTAAACAAAGCAATAACCGCATCATAGGCCGTCATTTTCTCATCGATTACGACGGGTTGGGAAAGATAGTCGGTTACGTTAATTTCTGTCAAAGCACGTGAAAGTAAATCTTCTTCCTTATTGCCCGTATAGAAATAACCTAACTTGGGTCTGGCATCAATAAGGCCCAACATGGTAAGAATGGCCAAATCCGACCGCAACGCCGCCCTGGTAACATGCAATTGCTCCGCAATATGTTGACCCGTCACGGGGCTATTTGTCCGAACAATTTTCAAAATTGTTTCCTGTCGTTCCGTCAACACGTGCATCACCTCCGACACGTGAAAAAACAGCATATACTACTGTTATTTATCATACTATATTTTCTTTTTTAAAAAAAGCCTTGCTGCCAAAACAGCAAGGCTTTTAGTATGTCTGCAAGAAGGAAGGATTTTATTCCTACCAGCTGTAATCTTCCGTATCCGCCCTACCCTTTCCTGTGAGAGAATCCATGAGAATACGCTGTTCGATTTGTGCTACACTCTTACGCGTCGAAGCTACTACATCAGGGTTGACGGAAATAGAATCTATACCGCTCTTGATTAAGAATTCCGTAAAGTCCGGATATACACTCGGTGCCTGCCCGCAAATTGATACGGTCTTGCCTTCTTTATGTGCTACTTCGATTAAGTGACGAATAGCACGTTTTACAGCAAGGTTGCGTTCGTCAAAGAGAGGTGCTACCGTTTCGTTGTCTCTGTCGCAACCCATGACCAGCATAGTCAAATCATTTGAACCTATGGAATACCCGTCGACAAACTTATTGAACTGATCGGCCAGAATAATATTCGAAGGAATTTCAGCCATAAGCCATACCTTGAAGTCCGGTCCGCGATGGAGTCCTTCAGCATCCATTAATGCTACTACTTTTTCCATTTCATCAACGCGGCGGCAGAAAGGAACCATAACATTCAAGTTCTTCAAACCGAATTCTTCACGCACTTTACGTACCGCTTTCAATTCCAATTTGAAAGCTTCAATGTATTTCGGATCATAGTATCTGGATGCACCGCGCCATCCGAGAAGAGCACTGCTTTCATTCGGCTCGAACTTATCTCCGCCTTTAAGGTCACGATATTCACTCGATTTAAAATCGCTGAAACGCAAAGTAACCGGGCGGGGTGCCATAGCCTGGCACATCTTGCGAATACCTTCAGCCAATTGATCGACAACGCGTTCGGGATGTCCGATTTCGATGAGATATAACGGATGTTCGTGAATGAAGGTCGTCCAAATAAATTCTTCACGCATCAAGCCGATACCGTCGCAGGGTAATACGCTGTATTTTTCAGCCATGTCGGGGTTACCGAGATTCATATAAATCTTCGTGCCAGTAATCGGGGCCGGTTCAACAACAGCCATCCCGCCTTGAGCCTGTTCCTGTTTCGGTTTTACCAGGTCTTCCACATACCCTTCATACACAACCCCGTTCGTTGCGTCAACCGTAATGTCGGCACCGTCATGAATCGTCGTCGTAGCTTCCGTGCTGCGACTCTTTGTGCCCACAATGCAGGGAATGCCGA
>OGCU01000779.1_pt1 | contig 13109 bp, 13 predicted proteins | sample 1570251 | NCBI WGS metagenome assembly OGCU01 (sample SAMEA2582182, study PRJEB24529) | metagenome | biome: Human gut stool | place: China | collected 2011
AATAGCCAGTCCGGAGTAACATCCAGTGTAAATTCAGGCGGTGGAAACAGTCAGTCAGAAGAAAAACCAAGTCAGCCGGATTCCGGAACTTCGGGTGGCGGAAGCAGCAACAATGACAGTAATAACAATACAGGAAATGGTGATGTAAGTGTCGGACAGGCAATTGTGGCAGCCGCAAGAAGTTATATCGGAACACCGTATGTATATGGTGGGACAAGTTATAATGGCATCGACTGTTCCGGACTTACCATGAGAGCCCATCAGGCAGTGGGAATCTCGATTTCGCGTACATCAGCAGAACAGGCAGTAGGTGGAAAAAGTATAGCAAGTCTTGCAGATGCACTTCCGGGAGATATTATCTGTTATCCTGGACATGTGGCGATATACATAGGCGGTGAGCGTGTAATTCATGCACCGACAGAAGGGCAGACAGTAAAAGAGGCGAGTGTATATATGGGGTCATCACAGCCGATTACAGCAATCAGAAGATATTGGTAAAAAAGACTTGCCATGCATCATTTAGATATGTTATACTATTAACGTTGCAAAAAACACATATATGGTTATCCTTGCAGGTGCCAAACTCTTTTTATGAAAAAGAGCGGTTGCAAGGCGGGAAGTATATGGAAGTAAAAAAACCAAATGGAGGAAAAACACATGAGCGTTATTTCAATGAAACAATTATTAGAAGCAGGTGTTCACTTTGGACATCAGACAAGAAGATGGAACCCTAAAATGGCTGAGTACATCTACACAGAAAGAAACGGAATCTACATTATCGATTTACAGAAATCTGTAGGTAAAGTAGACGAAGCTTACAAAGCAATTTCTGATATCGCAGCTGAAGGTGGTACAATTCTTTTCGTTGGTACAAAGAAACAGGCACAGGATGCAATCAAAACAGAAGCAGAACGTTGCGGAATGTTCTACGTAAACGAGAGATGGTTAGGTGGAATGTTGACTAACTTCAAAACAATCCAGAGCAGAATCGCCCGCTTAAAAGATATCGAAAGAATGGCTGAAGACGGAACATTCGACGTATTACCTAAGAAAGAAGTTATCGAAATCAAAAAAGAATGGGAAAAACTTGAAAAGAACTTAGGTGGAATCAAAGACATGAAGAAAGCTCCAGATGCAATCTTCGTGGTTGACCCGAAAAAAGAAAGAATCTGTGTACAGGAAGCTCACACATTAGGAATTCCGTTGATTGGTATCGCTGATACAAACTGTGATCCAGAAGAATTAGATTACGTGATTCCAGGTAATGATGATGCAATCAGAGCTGTTAAATTAATCGTTGCTAAGATGGCAGATGCTGTAATCGAAGCAAACCAAGGTGTAACAGGTGCTGAAGAAGTATACGAAGAAGTTGCAGAAGAAGTAGAAGCAGCTGAAGAAGCGTAAGATTTCGAACATGAATGCTTCAGCCTTAAGAACAGGTTGAAGCATTTTTTAAAAAGAACACACAATTTTATGGAGGAATGAATCATGGCAGTTACAGCAAAAATGGTAAAAGAATTAAGAGAAATGACAGGCGCAGGAATGATGGACTGTAAAAAAGCTCTTAATGAAACAGATGGAAATATGGATGCAGCAATCGAATATTTAAGAAAAAATGGTCAGGCAAAAGCTGACAAAAAAGCTGGAAGAATCGCTGCAGAAGGTATTGTAAAAGCAGTTGTAAAAGACGATAAAGTAGCAGCAATCGTTGAAGTAAACTCAGAGACAGACTTCGTTGCTAAAAACGATGAGTTCAAAGCTTTAGGAGCAAAAATGGTAGAGATCGCTTTAAGACCAGAGATCAAAACTGTTGAAGATTTAAAAGCTGCTGAGATTGATGGAGTTACAGTTGAAACAACTATAACTAACTTAATCGCAAAAATCGGAGAGAACATGTCTCTAAGAAGATTTGAAAAAGTAACTACTGAAGGGTTTGTAACTACTTACAACCACTTAGGAGGAAAATTAGGAGTTATCGTTGAGATGACTGGAGAAGCAACAGAAGCTAACATTACTAAAGCTAAGGATATCGCAATGCACGTAGCAGCTATGGATCCTAAATATGTTGACAGATCAGTTGTAACAACAGATGATTTAGATAGAGAGAGAGAGATTTCTAGAAAGCAATTAGAAGCTGAAGGAAAACCTGCTCAAATTATCGAAAAGATTTTAGTTGGAAAAATGAACAAGTTCTATGAGGAGAGCTGTTTAGTTGACCAAATTTTCGTAAAAGCTGAAAATAAAGAGACAGTTGCAGAGTACGCAGGAGATATTAAAGTAGTTTCTTTCGCTAGATACAAAGTTGGAGAAGGAATCGAAAAAGAAGAAGTAGATTTCGCAGCAGAGGTTGCAGCTCAACTTAACGCGTAATACAACAAAGTATAGGGGTGCGACTTAGCACCCCCTTTTTTTAAGCTAAATATGATAATAGAGGAGAGTTTTGAGATGAAGCCAATTTATAATAGAATTCTATTAAAATTAAGTGGAGAAGCTTTAATGGGAGACCAAGAATTTGGAATCTCTTCAGAGACAATAACTTCATATGCTAAACAAATAAAAGAGATAGCAGACTTAGGAGTAGAAGTAGGAATAGTTATCGGTGGTGGTAATATATTTAGAGGATTATCTGGAACTGAACAAGGAATAGACAGAGTAACTGGAGATCACATGGGTATGTTAGCAACAGTTATAAACTCACTGGCTCTTCAAAACGCAATTGAATTATTAGGAGTACCTACAAGAGTACAAACTGCAATCGAAATTCCAAAGGTAGCTGAACCTTTTATAAAGAGAAAGGCTCAAAGACATTTAGAGAAGGGTAGAGTTGTAATATTTGGTGGTGGAACAGGTAACCCTTATTTCACAACTGATACAGCAGCAGCACTTAGAGCGATAGAGATTAACGCAGATGTTGTAATAAAAGCAACTAAAGTTGATGGAATCTATGATAAGGATCCTGTAAAGTTTGCTGATGCAAAAAAATATACAGATGTTACTTATACAGAGGTTTTAAATAAAGATTTAAAAGTTATGGATGCAACTGCAATCTCTTTATGTAGAGAAAATAAGTTACCAATAGTTGTATTTGATTCATTAACAGAGGGAAATATAAAAAGAGTAGTTCTTGGTGAAAAAATAGGAACAACAGTAATAAACGGATAATTTTAGGAGGGTAAAATGAGCGCACAAGTAATAATGAATGATTGTAAAGATAAAATGGATAAAGCTATCGAATCTACAAAGCATAAATTTGCATCAATAAGAGCAGGTAGAGCTAACGTTTCAATGTTAGATGGAATAAAAATAGAGCAATACGGATCATTAATGCCGTTAAATCAAGTTGGAACTGTATCAGCTCCAGAAGCTAGATTATTAGTAATCGATCCTTGGGATAAATCAGTTATACCTACAATTGAAAAGTCTATAATGACTTCAAATTTAGGATTAACTCCAAACAACGATGGAAAAGTTATTAGATTAATGATACCTGAGTTAACTGCTGATAGAAGAAAAGAGTATGTAAAATTTGCTAAGACTGAAGCAGAAAATGGAAAAGTTGCAGTTAGAAATATCAGAAAAGATATGAACAATAACTTAAGAAAGTTAGAGAAAGAAGGAGAAATAACTGAAGACGATTTAAAGAGATTTGAAGATGATGTTCAAAAGTTAACAGATGCAACAATTAAAACAATTGATCAACTTCTTGCTTTAAAAGAAAAAGAGATTACAACTGTATAATATTGAAAAGAGAGCTAAGTTTAGCTCTCTTTTTTTGTAAGTAAAATATATAATATTAAGAATAAACCACTAAAAAATAATAAAATTATTAAAACTTCATTAGCTGAGGAATAATTTCCAGACTCAATAGCAGAGTATAAAGCTAATGGTAAAGTTTGAGTTCTTCCAGGAATATTTCCAGCAATTAAAATAGTTGCTCCAAATTCTCCAAAAGCTCGCCCAATTCCTAGAATAACTCCAGAAAAAACTTTTCGATAACTTAATGGAAGGTAAACATACTTAATCATATTTAATTTAGAAACCCCGAGGCATTGCGCTGTTTCTATATAAGCTTTATCAATAGTATCAAACCCAACTTTAACGCCTTGGTATATTATAGGTAGAGAAACTATTATTGCAGCAATAGCCGCTCCTTCAAAAGAAAATATAAATCTAAAGCTAAAAAGGTTATAAAAAATTTTTCCAATAAAACTATTTTTTCCTAAAAAAATAATCAACATATATCCAATAACAGAAGGGGGTAAAAAAATAGGTAAAGTAACTATAAATTCTATTATTTTTTTTAGATTATTTTTATTATTAAAGGAAAAATAAAGTATAATACTAAAAAGTAAATTAAATGTTAGAGATAAAAAAACAATACTTAAAGACAATTTAAGAGGTGTAATCATTCCCAACCTTTTCCTCTTAAAAATTTTAAAAATTTCTCAGCATCCTCTTTATTTTTAGTTGTTTTTGAAATACCAATTGAATATTCAATTGGTTTATGAAGATTTGTTGGAAAAACTTCAATAACTTTAGAATTTTTTAACAACTTTGCATCTGTTGAATAAACTATACCAAAATCGGCTTCTCCTAATTCAACATAAGAAAGTACACTTCTAACATCTTTTCCGTACACTAAAGAGTAATCTTTTAATGGAAGGTTATTTAAAACTTCAGTTGCATATTGCCCAGCAGGAACATACTTAGGATCACCAATAGCTAAAACACCGTTATTTAAAGATGTGTTGTTATTTTTTATTAAAACTAAAGAGTTTTCTAAAATAACTTCTTCATTGAATATATAATTATTATTTTTTAAATCAATCATATAATCTCTGTTAGCAAGAAAAATAACATCAACATCTCCACCCTGTTCTAGTTGTCTTTTTAAAGTTCCAGAACCTCCTAAATTTAAAGAGATAATCAATTCAGGATCTATAGCTTTGTATTCTTGAATATTTTTTTCTAAATACTCTTTTTTATATAATTTACTCCAACAACAACAAGGTAGCTCTACATACAGATATTTATCCTCTAATTTATTTTGTGAATAGAAATCTATTTTTTTCTTTCCTACTATTTTTTTCTTTTTGTCATCATAGCTAAAATATCTGTATATTAATATATCTTCATCATTAATTTGAGATACTAACTCCTCATACATATTTAACTCTATCCAATCATCACTATCAATAAAAGAAATATATTTACCTGTAACTTTTTCTAATCCACTATTTCTTGCCGAAGCTAGTCCACCATTTTCTTTATTTATTACTTTTATTCTATTGTCTTGAAGATAATTTTCTACTATTTTCATTGAATTATCTTTTGTTCCATCATTCACTATTATTATTTCAAGATTTTTATATGTTTGATTAACAATACTATCTAAGCATTGTTTTAAATACTTCTCTACATTATATACTGGAACTATTACACTAATCTTAGGCTGTTGCATTCTTTCACCTCATATTTTATCTTTTTTTATTTCTATATTGCCTTACCATATAAGCTATCTTATAAAATATATCTTGCTTGTATGGATATTCCGGTTTAGTATTAAAATATTTAAATAAAGTTAAAACATCATAATGAGCCCTATAATTTCCAAATAACATTTTTTTTACTTTTGTATCAATAATATAAATTTTACCATCACCATCAAAAAGAAAATTTCCTGGATTACAGTCTCCATGATATCTTCCAATTTTATGAATTTTCTCTATCATTTCTAATATTTTTCTGTAAAATTTATCCTCATCTATTACTCTTCCTTCAATATATTCCATTAATATAAATTCTTCTTCTATAAAGATACCTTTTCTTTTTATTCCAGCTCCATATATTTTCACTAGCTCTGGAATTTTTTTACTTATTGTTTCTATACTTTTAAACGTTTTGACACTTTCACCCTCTTTAAAAATACTTAGAAGTTTTTTAAATTTTTTTTTAATAAAAAATTGCTTTAGAATATAACTCTTATTTTGGCACTTTATCTTTGCTACATAAGTTTTTCCCTCTTTTTTATATTCTTTTTCAACTTCAAATTTTTTATCAACAACTCCTTCTAAAATTTTTTTATATTTTTCATCCTCAAAATACAACTTATATCCTTTGTATTCCTCCATTAATTTCTCCTCTTTTTATTAACTATATTATCTTTTTCTTTATCTGCTTTAAATATAAATCTTCTAATTTTTTATCCAAAATTTCTTTTTCTTTAATCTCACTTACTTCACTTACAGCTTTATATTGTAAATCAACTTTAGTTTTTGCTTTTAATAAATACCACTCATACTCTACATCTAAATGTCCTATATCTAAAGCTTGATATCCTTCTTTAGAAAATTCATAAGCTAATACTGTTGCTGTTGGGCCTAAAGCTATTAAAATAATATTATCTCTAGTAAAATTTTCTAATACAAATTTAATTACTTCTTTATATTTTCTAAACCCATTTCTATCTGGGAGTATTATTCTTTGAATCTCTGAAGAGTTTTTTAAAAGTGAATTTCCCAAACCAAATCTTGTATTTTCTCCTTCAAGTATTAATATTTTTTTATTTGAAAAATATTTTATTAATTTATCTATACTTTCTATATTTTCTTTAGGATTAATGTAAGGCATATAAAATCTACTTATCATTGAATCATAATATACTTTTTCTTTTGATATATTTTTTTCTAATTTTTCTTTCTGTTTTAAATAATATCTACTCCAAAAATATTTTTCATTTTCTTTTAAATTTTTTATTTCTATTAAAGTTCTTGGAATAGCAACTAAAAGTTTTTCTAAATTTGAATTTAAAATTTCTCTTAAATATTTTGAAAGTTCTGAATCATATTCTTGAAAATAAAGTTCTTTTTTTCTAAAAGCTATATCAAATTCTCCATCCCCATATCTACTTATCGAATACCCTTGTATTATTTTTTCTATAGTTTCCTTTGTTGTTTTTATATTCCATCTCTCTTCTTTTAACTTATTTAATAAGACTTCATTTCTTTTAATATATAAAAATTGCCTAATCTTTTTTATCATATTCTTTCCCCTTATAATATATTTTCAAATTCTTTCATTACTAATTTAGCATCAAATTCTTTTAATTTTTTCTCTGTATTTATTAAATAATCTTTTTGTATCTCTTTATTAAGTAATACTTTTTTCATACTTTCAGCCATCTTATCTATATTTCCAACCTCTACAAGCATTCCATTTTTACCATTGTCTAATAATTCACTTGGTCCTGTTGGGCAATCAGTAGCTATTACCATTCTTTTTAATATCATAGCTTCTATTATTACAGTAGGTAATCCCTCAAATTTTGAACTATGCACAAAAAGATTTGCTCTTTTTAAATATGGATATGGATTTGTTCTAAAACCTAAAATTTTTACTCTTTCTTCTATTTTTAACTCTTTAACTAAGTTTTCTAGTTGCTCTCTATGTCTTCCATCTCCAATAATATATAGACTTTCTTCTACCTCATTAGATATTTTAGAATAAGCTTTTATAAGTGTTGTAAAATCTTTTTGTGTCTCTTCTAATCTTCCAATAGCTAAAAGATATTTTCCTTCTAACTCTTTCTCAATTTCTTTATCTGCTAATCTATATATCTCATCAAAGTTAAACGAATTATATATTCTTACTAGCTTATTTTCTAAAAATGGAAACATCTCTATTGCTTCCTTTTTCATCTCATCAGAAATTACTACTATTTTGTCATAGTCATTTAATCTATTTCCTAATTTTTTTAATCTTCTCTCTATTCCTCTATGATAGTTTTTTAGACTGAAATGACAGAATGTTACTTTTCTATTTTTAAACTCTTTCATAAAAGGAGAAAGTGTCATATCAAAATCTACTATTACATCATCATTAGAAATTAACTCTTTCAATCTACTTCTAATTTTTATTTTTCTTAACCAAGAAGTTCCTTCCATTTTTAATTTTTCTAATTTACTCAATTTACCAATAGCTTTTTTCTTTTTCAAAGCACAATACATATCATCAGCTAATACATACTCTACTTTTATATTACTAGGTATATCGCTTTTTAATTTTTCTAGTTCATCTTGCTTATATCCAATAATCAAAGTTACTTCATTATTTATACTATCTATATTTTTTAAATATTGTAATAATACTTTTTCTATTCCTCCCACTAAAAAACTTTCCACATAAAATTTTATCTTCATAACTCACCCTTCTTTTATTTTTTAATATAGACTTCTTCATTTTAAATTATACCAAATTTTTATTAAATTTTATACACCATTTTTCAAATTATATGATATTATATACATTAGGAAGTAATAAGTTACAATAATGAGGTGTGGTATGAAAAAAATTAAATTTATATACAATCCTTTTTCTGGAGAGGGAGTAGTTACAAAAAATTTAGATACAATTATCAGTAAGTATCAAGCAAAAGGATATAGTATCATTCCTTTTAGAATATCTACTGAACAAAATTTAGAAGAAGCTTTTTCTGACATAGATAGCTCTTACCATCACATCTTAGGAGCTGGTGGAGATGGAACTATCAATCAGATTATAAATTTAATGAAAGAGAAAAATTTAGATATTCCTCTTGCTATACTTCCTGTGGGAACTGCCAATGATTTTGCAAAATATATAGGTATGCCAGCAGATACAGGAGAAGCCTGTAATAAAATTCTTTCTGGAGAGATTAGAGAGATAGATTTAGGTAAAGCTAATGACAAATACTTTATAAATGTATTTAGCTTTGGGCTTTTTACTGATATCTCACAAAAAACACCTACACACCAAAAAAATACTCTAGGAAAATTAGCTTATTATATCAATGGGATAAAAGAACTTCCATCACTAAAAAAATTAGATATCAAAGTTACATCAGATGAGTTTTCTTATGAGGGAAATGCACTTATCTTTTTTACCTTCAATGGACGTACAGCAGGAAATATAAACATATCTTACAAAAGTGAAATAAATGATGGATTACTAGATGTTATCATAGTAAAGGGAGAAAATATTCTATCTACCTTCCTTTCACTTTTTGAGTTTTTAAAATTAGAACATCTAGAAGAACCAAAGGATATTATACATTTTAAAAGTTCAGACTTTGTTGTTGAATATCTTGATTCCTCGTTAAATAGTGATATAGATGGAGAGGTTGGTCCTAAATCTCCTGTTCATATTTCTTGTATTAAAAATGGATTGAAAATCATATACTAAGAGTAAAAAAAGCTCATTTTTAAAAACTAAGTATTTTTTTACAACACACTTTATTTTTTTGCACTTTTATTGTAAAATATTATATATATTATAAATTTTTATTATTTTTTTATTTTATAGAAAAGATGCTGATAAGATTATATTAGCACAGTTTTTTTATTAAATGTTTATTAAAAGGAAAATAAATTATTTTTTTTACTTTATGTTTAAATTAAATTTAATTTTAAAAAACTTCTATATCATATTTTGATAATATAAATATCAATTATATATATTGTCAATTATTGACTTTTAACTATGGTATAAGGTATATTCATAATATGAACCATAATTACAATAATATGAGGAGGTTTTTTATGTTTGAGTACACATTTAATATGGCAGAAACTCTTGCTATTGCAGTAATCTTATTATTATTAGGAAAAGGAATTAAGAAAAGAGTTCCTATCTTAGAGAGATTTTTTATTCCAGCTCCTGTTATAGGTGGAACTCTATTTTCTATTTTTATGTTAATAGGTCACAATACTGGAACTTTTACTTTTAACTTTGACAGTATTTTAAAAGATTTTTTAATGGTTATATTCTTTACTACTATAGGATTCTCAGCTAGTTTTGAACTCCTGAAAAAAGGTGGAGTAGGAGTTGCTCTATTCTTAGCTGCTGCTACTATTTTAGTTATTATTCAAGATGTAGTTGGTGTTTTCTTAGCTAAAGCTTTTAATTTACATCCATATATTGGACTTGCTGCTGGTTCTATTCCATTGACTGGAGGACATGGAACTTCTGGAGCTTTTGGTCCTGTACTTGAAGAGGCTGGAGCAGCTGGTGCTTTTTCAGTAGCTATTGCTTCTGCTACATTTGGACTAGTTGCTGGATGTTTAATAGGTGGACCTGTAGCTAAAAGACTTCTACAAAAGTACAATTTAAAAGCTAAGACAACTGATGAAGAAACTGGAAACTCTACTATTAAGTTAGAGTCTGACAATCCTATTTCTGAAGGAACTCTCTTTGATTCTGTAGTAGTTATAGCTTTAGCAATGGGTATTGGTGCTTGTATTCCAGTATTTAGTAAGAAACTTGGATTAGTTTTACCTGCATATCTTGGACCTATGGTTATCGCTGCTATAATTAGAAATATAGCAGATGCTCAAAAGAAAACTCTACCAATGAAAGAGATCTCTATAATTGGAAGTATATCTCTATCATTGTTCTTATCTATGGCTTTGATGTCAATGAAATTATGGGAATTAGCTGCACTAGCTTTACCATTAATAGTTATCTTACTTATCCAAACTGTTATCATGGCACTTTTTGCTTACCATATAACATTTAGAATGATGGGAAAAGATTATGATGCTGCTGTTCTTGCTACTGGACATTGTGGATTTGGATTAGGAGCTACTCCTAATGCTATGGCAAATATGGAAACTTTCACATCTGTCAATGGATTTTCAGCCAAGGCTTTCTTTGTATTGCCACTAGTTGGTTCTCTATTTATAGACTTTGTGAATGCTTCTATAATTACATTCTTTATGAATATTTTTAAATAATATTATTTTATTAAGGGAGGAAGCATTTGAAATTAGAAAAACAGAGTATAGGAGTTTTTGATTCTGGGGTAGGAGGTACTACCGTTCTAAAAGAGATATTGAGTATTCTTCCCAATGAAAATATATTTTATTATGGTGATAGTAAAAATTCTCCTTACGGACAAAAAAGTGCAGAAGAGATTAGAGAATTATGTTATAAGATATTAGATTTTTTTATAGCTAATGAATGTAAAGCAGTAGTGGTGGCTTGTAATACAGCTACCGCTGCTGCTTTAGACAGTTTAAAAAATAGATACTCAATTCCTATTATTGGAGTTATTGATGCTGGAGTAAAGAGAGCTTTAAAAGTTTCAAGCAATAATAAGATAAATATTTTAGCTACACCTTTTACAGTTTCATCTAAAGCCTATATTACAAAATTTAATAAAATTTCTAAAAATATCTCTGTAACTCAAGAGGGATGCCCAGAATTTTGTACTATGATAGAAACAGGTTGGGAAACACACAAAGATAGATATGAGCTTCTTAAAAATCATATTGATAATCTTTCAAAGGAGGCTGATACTCTTATTTTAGGATGTACTCACTACCCTATTATTAGAGAAGATATTGAAAAATATTTTTCTGGTAAGATTGTAGATCCAGCTAGAGAAACAGCTTTAGAGCTATATTCTTTACTAAAGTTAAGTGATAGTCTAAATACCTCTGATAAAAAAGGAAGAGTTGATTTCTTTGTAAGTGGTAATAAAGAAAGATTTAAAAAGATAGCAGAAAAGTTTTTAGGATTTGAGATAAAAAATATATATTCAGTATAAAATAAAAAGAGGTTATTTCAATTTAAGAAATTTACTAGGAGAGAGAATAACATTCAAGAATGACGAAGATTGAGGAGAATAAATAGAGCAAGTCAGCGAAAACAAGTGCTAAAAAACACAACTGTTTGAGGCGTAGCCGAGTTTTGTGTTTTTAACGAGTTGAGCTCTACTTACTCTTTATTCTTTGAACGAAAGTCATTCTTGAATTATTTATACTAACTTTAATTTTTTAAATTGCAACAGCCCCTAAAATTATCTTTTCTAATTCTAATAAATCTGTTATTATAAAATCTTTTTTTGTACTATCACTTTCTAATCCTTTAGGATTATACCAACAAGTTTTTATTCCAGCTAAGTTACCACCTTGGATATCAGCAGAGACAGAATCTCCTATAATTAAGACTCTTTCTGGAGAAGTAATTTTTGTTTTTTCAAAGATATAATTGAAAAAATTAATATCTGGTTTATTATATCCAATCTCTTCAGAGATAAAAAGATATTTAAAATATTTTTCTAAATCTACCTTTCTAAGTCTATTATATTGTATATCTTTTCCCCCATTAGAAGCCACAGCTAAATCTACTTTTCCATATAATTTTTCACATATTTCAACAGCATTTTTTATAAGATAAGCTCCCTCTCCAAGTCTGGCTCTATATTTAGTATTAAATTCTATAGGATTTCCTACTAAATTAAACTCTGTAAAAAATCTATTAAATCTGATAAAAGCTAATTCTTGTTTATCTATAAGCCCCTCTTCTAACTGTTTCCAACACTCTATATTGATATGGTGGTATCTTTCTAGCATCTCTTTTGTACAAGGAAACCCATATTCAGCACAAGTATCTTCTAAAGCAACTTTTTCTGTCATATCAAAATCTAAAAGTGTCCCATCAATATCAAATAAAATTAAATCATAGTTCATTTTTCTCTTCTCCTTATAAAATAAATTCCATTTTATTATAGCATAGTTTTTATAAAAATGTTAATATATAGTAGGATAAATTTAGGAGGAGAGTATGGCAGTATATACTAGATTACAAAAAGAGGAGATAGAAAAAATCTTATCTAATTACAATCTCACTCTTAAAAACTTTTATATGATAAAGACAGGTATTTTAAATACAAATTATTATATAGAATGTATTGAGGGAAAATTTGTACTAAGAGTATTTGAAGGAGGTAGAAAATACTTTGAAGAAAATCAAGAGTTAGAATTTCTTTTAGAGTTGAAAGATATTGTTCCTTGTTGTACCCCTTTACAAACTACTTCTGGAAATAATTATATAGTATATAAAAATAAGATGATTGCTCTTTTTTATTTTATTGTGGGAGAACCTATCAAAAGTTTTAATGAAGCTTATCTTAAAGAGATTGGAAAATATTTAGGAGTATTACATAGTTTTTCTATTGGTAAAAAACTTATTAGAAAATCTCGAATTGATATGGAAAAATATTATAAAAAAATTGATTTTAAAAATATAGATATCCCTTTTGATATAAAGGAAAAAATAAAAATACTTTA
>OGCU01000794.1_pt1 | contig 12956 bp, 9 predicted proteins | sample 1570251 | NCBI WGS metagenome assembly OGCU01 (sample SAMEA2582182, study PRJEB24529) | metagenome | biome: Human gut stool | place: China | collected 2011
TACTTGGATATAAATGAGAGTAAGTATCTATTGTTGTTGTTATAGATGCATGACCTAATCTTTCTTTTACAACAAGATAATCTTCTCCTTGATTTATTAGTAGTGAAGCATGTGAATGCCTGAAGTCATGAATTCTTATTTTTTTTAGAGTATTATCTCTTTGTAATATCTTTTTATATTGCTTCTCGATTGAATCTTTAGTTATCGTAATTGGGCTATTTTGAAATATCTGTAGATCATCTAAGCAGCTTGTAAATTCTTTTAATTTTTCATGCTGTGTTTGCTTCCATTCTTCTAATGTTTCAACTAGTTTATTATTCATGATTATTCTTCGGGTTCCAGCCTTTGTCTTTGTACCACTAATATGTTCTTCACCTTTTTTGACGTATACAGATTTACTTACATGAATTGTATTTGTAGAAAACTCTATATCTTTCCACGTTAGAGCAAGAGCTTCTCCGAGTCTTAGACCAGTAAAGAATAGAACAGTGAATAGTAACTTTATATTGTATTCATCGTCGTTAAATAGTGTTAAGAAGTGCTTGAATTCTTTTACTGTCCAGAAGTTTAATTTTGCTTTTTCTATTGGCAATTTTTTAGCAATCCTGCAGGGTGTTCCTTGTAAAATCCCTTTCTTAATCCAACATCCAAAATTTTCTTTAGTAAAATTATAATTTTATTAATAGTATTTGGACTTAGCTTCTTTTCCGAGTTTTGAGCATTTTTATTTCTTAAATGTTCTCTGAATTGATAGATATCTTCATAAGTTAATTTAGATACATCATCAACTTTTTCAAAATAGCTTTTTATATGCCTGTTATAATTGTTTTCTTGTGTATCTATATAACTTTGTTTTCTGTTGTTTATTTTGTCTTCTTCTTTTAAGAGATCATAAAGGATATCAATTGATATTTTTGAGTTGAAACTTTTTTCTTTAAGTTCTACACTTCGTAAGTATTGTTCGGCTTCCCATGCTTCTTTTTTAGATTTAAATCCTTTTCTTACAATTCTGCGTTGTTTTAAAGATATTGGATTTATACCATTGGAAACATCGACAATCCAAGATCCGTCTCTACTTTTACGTAAAGCCATAAGTTACGCTTCTTTCTGGAGTTCAATTCCTAATAGCTCTTCAGCAACACTGGCTGGAATTGTACCAATCCGTTTGTTATCGTAGATGTTAAAACCACGATTCACTAATAGTAATTTGCCGGTATGGATAATCTTTCTTGCAGTTCCTGGAGCAAATCCAAGTTCGATAAGGTCATCTTTTGTTACAGTTTTAATCATGTGATCTCCTTTTCTAAATAGATTAAGTAAGGGGAGGATTAACTCCCCTTGTATTGTACTTATTTTTGTTTTACATCTACTAAATGGATAGCATCCGCCTTGTAATACATCGTTGAACTAATCATAGTGGCTTGTAAATTGTCAAATGTAACTGGTACTTGATCCATTGCTTGGATATAGTCATTATCAACCAAGGCATCTGGATTGTCTACTGAGACTTGGGTTGATTTCTTTTTGAATTGTCCATCTTTGATCGTTACATTGTATTTCCAACCAATGATTTTATTGGTATTAAAACGTCTTTCGCTACCATCTCGGTTTTTGATAATTTCTCCGTTTGCATCTGCTCGGACTTCCGTTTCAAATTTTGGAATAACTTCATCCAATTCAAATTTTGTTCCAATGTTATTAAAATTCCAATCATTTTGTGAAAGCATTTTTGCCATAGTTAATTTCTCCTTTTGATATTTTCTTTTCAAAGCAGTTGATGGAAGCAAAAGTTCCTTCTCCTTTTACAATATATACCAGGGCGAACTCGTCAATAATTCTGCCCCGGTCGGGATTAAATGTATATCCGATTGGGTGACCTTTAAGGGGATAACTGCCTTTTGGATCAATAGACTGAAATCCTATGCCGCTAATAGACATTCCCCAGATGTTCTCATCATTGTTTGTCGGTAAGTACTTTATGACATTATGTTTACTGCGATCAAAATCCATTTGGTGATTATTTTGAGTATTTCAGAATAAAATGTTTCTCGCTTGAGAGATTACATTTATCTCTGTTTACAAAGATATTAAATTTATTACATCTGTCAAAAAGCAAGGGAAAAATATCATTTTTTCATGATTATAAAGATAATAAAGGCAGACATTTGTGAAAATAAATATCGTTTAACCTAATAAGTTTGGAGATTATGAGAAATCGAATTCTATTTTTGCTATGTTTCCTATGTATAGGATTGCAAGCATTTGCCCAGATTTCTATTTCAGGAAAAGTGGTTGATGCAGGAGGGCTTGAACTTCCAGGCGTAAATGTGATGGTAAAGGGAACAACTATCGGTACATTAACCGATGGTGATGGAAGGTTTACGATTCCAGATGTTCCGGGTAGCAGTAATGCCGTATTGGTATTTTCTTATGTCGGTTTCCAGACACAAGAAATAAAAGTAGGAAATACCAAAAATTTAACTGTGAAATTGCAGGAAGATAATATGGCATTGGATGAGGTTGTGGTGGTTGGTTATGGTACATCCCGTAAAAAAGATTTGGCAGGCTCTATTTCTAGTGTTAAATTGGATGATTCTCCGTTGACGCAGTTGGCAAACGTGAATGCTTTAGTTGCGTTGTCAAGCAAGATTCCGGGTTTTAATTATTCCCCGACAACAGATGCCGGTGGTGATAATACGGCTTCAATGACGATTCGTGGTATGAATTCTATTATTACAGGTCCTTCGGAGGCAAGCTTGAACAAGCCGTTGTTGGTTGTCGATGGTTCTATCTTTAATGGTAGTATCAACGAAATTGCCATGACGGATGTTGAATCCATTGATGTTCTGAAAGATGCCAGTTCTGCTGCCATCTACGGTTCACGCTCTGCAAATGGTGTAATTATTATTACAACAAAGCGTGGTCGTTCTTCCAAACCTACGGTTAATTTGGATGCTTATTACGGAATTCAGAGTTGGACAAGAAAGCCTCAGATGGTAACGGATCAAAATGAATTTTTGAATCGTCGTCGTGAAGCGATGATTGCTGCCGGTTCGATTGATCCGAGCGTAGGTTTGGACCCCGCACAGCTATTGAATGCTGAGGAACTGGAAGTTTACAATGCTGGTGGTTGGGTTGATTGGATTGATGAGGTCTCTCAAAATGCGCAGATTCAGAATTATAATCTGAGTATTTCAGGAAATGCTTCCGATAAAGTGAATTATTATTTGTCGGCCGGTTATATGAAACAGGATGGTCTGATTGTTGGCGATGACTATAAAAAGCTGACTTTTATGGCTAAAATGGACGCAAAAGTTACAGACTGGTTAACGGTCGGTATGCGCGCATCTTATTATAATGCCTCTAATCCTGGTCAGATCGCAAATATTCAGTCTGCAACATGGCTGTCGCCCTATAGCCATAAGTATGTACGTTATGATGGCTATACTGATTGGTATGAAAGATATGCAAATGGAAATGTCGCCAGCCCGTTTTGGAGTTCTTCCGAAACTACTTCCTATTTGTGGACAGATCGTGAGAAGAAATATGATAACCTAAATGGAACAGGATTTGTACAGATCGATTTCCCGTTTGTAAAAGGTCTGAGCTATAAGTTTACCATGAATGCTGTAAAAAATACGAACAATGTTGATATGTTTGTAAATCCCCAGTATTTCTTGGATACGAGAAAAGTTGAGGAATTGGCTGATCCGTATAAGTATACGGCGGAGGCAAATGGTAAATCGGAGATTAACCAGACTTATGCGTGGACAATGGACAATGTGTTCACTTATACGAAAGATTTCGGAAAGAATCATTTGGATGCAATGCTCGGTTATACGCGTGACGCCACTCATCAGAATCAGTTGAAGACTGCTTATAGTGGTTTCAAACTGCCGACTGTATTAGGCTCGTACGGACAAAATTTGGCAACGACTCAGCAGATTAACAAGACATTGAAGGAATGGCAGAATGTCGGTTATATGGCTCGTGTCAATTATAACTATGCAAACAAGTATTATCTGACGGCGAACTTCCGTCGTGATGGTTTCTCTGGATTTGCAAAAGGTAGTAAATGGGCTAACTTCCCAGGTGTGTCTGCAGCTTGGACATTGTCCCAGGAAGATTTTATGCAGAATGTAATTCCGGGATTGAGTTTCTTAAAGCTGAGAGGATCCTATGGTTTGACCGGTAATCAGAGTATCGAAGCCTATGCTACATTGGCTACAGTCGCTTCCGGTTATACTTGGTATGATGCATCTTCTTTGTATATCTATCAGAATTCGTTGGCAAATGAGGAATTGACTTGGGCGACAACTAAAACAGGAAACTTCGGTCTTGATTTCGGATTCTTGGACGGACGCATTTCTGGTTCTATCGATGTTTATAAATCAAAGACAAATGATATGTTGTTGAACCGTTCATTGCCTTATATGACTGGTTTCTCGGAAGCAAAGTTTAATGCGGGTGAGGTGATGAACCGCGGTGTCGAACTATCTTTGAATACGGTTAATATAAATGGAGACGGTAAAGATAATTTCCGTTGGGAAAGCGGATTGACTTTTTATCGTAACAAGAACAAGATTGTTCACCTTTTTGGCAAGGATGCTAATGGCAAGGAAGCGAACGATACGGGTAATGCGACAACAAATGGTTACGAAACTGCTCGTGCGTTGGTTATAGGCGAGTCGATCAATGCTGCATGGGATTTGAAAATGTTAGGTATCTTCCAATCTCAGGCTGAGATTGATAGCTATGTAGACGCGAATGGTAATAAGATTCAGCCGGATGCTGTACCTGGTGACATCAAGTTCCTGGATTATAACGGTGATGGTAAGATCAGTACGGATGACCGTCACTGTATTGGAGATATGGACCCATTGTTCACGATCAATTTTAGCAATACGTTAAGTTGGAAGAACTTCTCTTTGTATTTTAACTTCCGTTGGGATGCAGGTAACAGTTCTCATTTTATCGGTAGTGATCCGTTTGGTAATTACCATAATACGGCAACGACATCAGGAGCTCAGTTGAAAGTTGCTCCATGGAGCGAAAATAATCCAACAAACGAGCATCCACGCTTGGGCTATGTAAATACTTATTCCTATTATTTTTGGTCACAACGTCAGTATCTGAAACTGAAAGATTTGAGTCTTTCCTATACTTTCGATCAGCCGTGGGTAAAGAAAGCCAATATTCAGAATTTGCGTCTTTATCTGAGTGGTACGGACTTATTCACAATTACCGGCTGGTCTGGTCTGGATCCCGAAACAGGTGGTACGATTGCTGCCGGTCCTGGTAGTAGCCGTTATGGAAGCAAGCCTGCTTATCGGACACTTACAATTGGTGCTAATATAACATTCTAAAAATTGAACGGATATGAAAATTAAAAATATATTGTTAGGAACGGTTGTTGGCTCTTTGTCCCTATGTGGATTGGTTAGCTGTGACAATGATTTTCTAGAAGAAAAGTCATATGAATATACGTCTTCGACTTCGTATAATACACCTGAGGAATTGGACATGGCAATCGGTTTTCTGCATGGGCGCATCCAGTATTTGTTTTTTGGTGTATGGGGTAATCATAACTATTTTATGACAGGCATGGGACTGGACACCTTTGCTGCAACAGACCAAAATTATATTACAAGTAACTGGAAGACATTCACTCCTGACGAACCGGGATATTCACGTCACTGGTACGATAATTTGTGTCAAATAATCCAACAATCGAATATAATTATCGATGCTATCGATACTCGGGATATCAAATGGGATAGCGAGACTCAAAGAAATGAGATTAGGGCGGAAGCGATCTTTTTCCGTGCGTGGGCTCATCGTTGTTTAGCCGGTATGTACGGTGACACTCCTATTATATTGGAACCGGCTCGCTCTGCAAAAGTAGATTATGAACGTTCTCCCCGTATGGATGTTTGGAAACAGTGTGCGGCGGATTTTGAATGGGCAGCTCAGAATTTACCGTTGACAACGACGAAAAATGGCCGTATCGTAAAAGCGGCTGCAGACCATATGTTAGCTGAAATGTCTATCTGTATCGGTGACTATGATAAGGCGATTGCGGCGGCAAAACGTGTAATTGATGGAACAGACGGAGATTACCATCTGATGACCGAACGTTTCGGAACACGGGCTGGTGAGGCAACGGACCGTTATGGCAATCCTCATAGCTCTTATTGGGATCTGTTCCGTATGGGTAATTTTAATTATCAGGAAGGAAATAAAGAAGCAATCTGGGTAGCTCAATATGATTATGAAGGACGCATCAGTAATACTGGTGGCGGTGGTGTTGTAAGTTGGGGATCTGCTCCAGCAAAATGCCATATCGAACAGGCTTTTGTCTCTAATTTCTATAATGTGGACAAGAAAAGGACTTTGTCAAATGGTGACGTTATTCAGATATTTGGTTGGGGGGCTGTAACTTTTACAAATAGTAAAGCGGATTATGATGCGAATAAGAATAAGTCGAATGTAGCAACCGACTCGACGGGGTATGGTGGCGGTGGAACTTGCCATCCGACCGAATGGTTCTTAGGTGATCTATGGAATAATTGTGGAAGTGATGTCCGTGGCTCTGAAGAGATGATTCAACGTAATCTATATCAGTCGGGAGGTAAGCCATGGAGGCAGGCCATTGATGAGGCGAAGGCTTTATATGAATCTAAAAAAGCGTCCGGTGATCCGGATGCCGATCTTTATAAAATCACGGCTAATGATACGGTCACTCTTTTCCCGCGTATCTGGAAGTTCGGTACGGATAAGCATGTGGATGGCGACTATCGCCGATATGATCCGGATTGGTATGTAATTCGTCTGGCTGAAACTTATCTGTTGTTGGCAGAAGCATATTTGAATAAAGGAGATAAAGCAAGTGCGGCAGATGCTATCAATGTTGTTCGTGCCCGTGCCAAAGCTCCATTGTGTACGGCTGCTGATGTGACGATTGACTATATTCTGGATGAGCGTGCCCGTGAATTGTATGGCGAAGAACATCGTGCAGTAACACTCTCCCGTCTGTCGACAAAAGAAAATCCGGTGTTGGTACAGCGTACCCGCAAATATGGATATCGTTTCCCGGCAGCTACAAACGAATTGAAGGATGCAGGTCCCAATATTCAGGATTATCAATGGCAATATCCAATACCATTACAGGTAATCGAAGCTAACTCTGGGGCTAACTTCCCGCAGAATGAAGGTTATTGATTAAATCTATCTGTATAAAAATAGAAAGCCTGGATGCAGAAATGCTTCCGGGCTTTTATTTTGTGTCGAGTTTAGGCGGTACGGATAAATCCATAATACCAATAGGTGTTTCCGTATTTTTGCCGGAGTACATGATCCGTATTCGGACGCTGTGACATCAGTACGCCGAAGTCTTCGAAAGCCAGCCTGCAGGTTGGGGTGACTGGGTAGTTGCGGGTGGCATCCAAATGAGGAAACATGAGGTCGACCACTAACAGAGCTTCCTGATAATGAATCGGTATCGCTTCACCTTGTGGAAAGTATTGCCGGAATAAATTATAGAAGCCTTTCAAGTCTTTATCCAAAAGGACGCCGCATAACAAATAGTCGAGTGCTTTACGGTTGGTTGTATCGGCTTTTATCGCTTGTGTCAGAAGAATGAGGGGGGAAGATGCGTCGATAATGAAATCTTCCTTGTATGCTTCTTTGGAAGTTGTTAGGGACTTGGAGATCCGTTCGGTTCGTTCTTTTATCCATTGATTGTGACAGGTGGAGGTTTGTAAGATGTCCATATATTTCTGGGCCAGGGGAAGATTTCCGGATTCTGTTTGCCAATCAATCAATCTTCTGAGCCGGGAGAAAGAAAGACCTTGTGGAGACATGGCATTGGCTTGTGCAAGTTGGTGGAGAGCTTCGTGTTTCAGTCCGAGAGCATAGGCGAAAAGGCTGTTAAAATTGGCTCCGCCCAATTCGTTTGCCGGAAAATAAATGCGGTCTGCTGACTGTACTGGATAGTGGAAGAGTTGCTCCGGCAGGATACCTTTTTCATTAAGGGCAAGCATCAGGTAAGGATGATAGTAGGCTTCGCTGCTGTTACTGGTATGGATCGTTTGTAGTACCCGATCCCATTGTTGTTCTTCCGCATACCGTTGTACAGCCAGGCGTTTCTCCCTTTCCCGGTTGGGGGAAGAATAAATGCTGTAACAACTGAATGCGATTAAGAGAAGGGGGAATGCGATAGAGATATAGCGGTTTTCTTTTCTGCCGGAGAGGAAAACAGAGCAGAGCGGAATTAGGAACAAGGCATAGTATACGTAAATATATCGCATTCCATATTCAGGATTAATGAATGTGTACAGCTGATTGACCGGGGTGTAAAAAACAAAGTTTTGCCATAACAGAGGCCATACGGCAACAAGTACCAGATTTATAACCGGTAACATAGGGAAGCCTTTTTGTTTGAAGAAAATTCGTTCGAAAACAATTCCATACAGATACAATAAAAGTAAGCAGTTTTCCGGTAAAAGAAGATATAAGAAAGGAATAGCGATCAAAGCGCTGGTATAGCGTATTACTTTGTTCTGGATGAAAAGATAAAAAACGAGTGTCAAAAGGAATAGATTGTATTGTAATAGTGCGGATAAGTTCCAGGCATATTGATAGATGCAGAACATGATGATCGGTACGGTGATTATCCATCCGTGCAGTGCTGCTTTCCATTGCCTTAAGTAGAGGAGGAGGATGACTGCGGTAATTAAAAGTAAACCTGTTTCCACGAAAAGTCCCAGTGAGAGCGAATGGTAGAACTGAGACAAAAAGTTCGTTATCAGACTGTTCCATCCGGTTGGGGCAAGTAGATAACTTTGCAGGTAGTCGTTTGTCATCAGGAATAATCCGCCTGCCTCCTGATAACGAATATATTCGGGATAGAACATATATTCGATAACGAGTGTATAAATACTTGACAGGACCAGAAGTATGATGTTTCCTTTTTTCATTTTTATGTACGTTTTAATCGGTTACGGTATGATCCAGCTGAGATCTGGTGATTGTGATTTTATCCTTGATAAATTCCGGAATGTTGAATGATTTCATTCGGAGGTTGTTCTCGTCAGGATCTTTCTGCGGGAGTAGGAACGGTTTACTGAACTTTCCGTTCTCATTTAGGTGGGCGATGAAGAAACGGGTGTAAAGCCCGTCAAGGCGTCGGCTGCTGAATATGATCCATCTTCCGTTTGAAGACCAGGAGTGATAGCTTTCCACGTCTGTGCTGTTTAAGATATCGGTATCCACGGGGGCAGAACCTTGTAAAGATATCATTTTCAGATCCGCTTCCTTATGCCAGATCGGGAAAGTTGCATAATCCGATTCGGTGAAAAGCAGATATTGGTTATCTGGTGAGATACGGGGGAATGAAGCGCTTTTATTGTGTGCCGTATAGATCGTGTCGATTGTCTCTCCGAAAGAACCGTTGTCCGGGTTAAAGGAGACACTGCAAATAGAGTATTTAATCTCTTTCAACCTCTTGGGCAATTGTCTGGCAGGAGCTGTGCAGTAATATAGGCGTTTCCCGTCAGGAGCCCACGCTGGAAATGTTTCGAAAGATGCCGGACCGTTGAAACGGGGATCCGTTATGACTGTGTTATGGACCAAATCATATAAGACCAGGTCTGATTCCAGATCGTAGACTTCTATTAGGTTCGGGTTTCGGCTATAAAAAGACTGACGGGTGGTATTGGTTGAAAAAATGATATATTTGCCAGATGGATGCCAGTGGGGATAAGTTCCTTCTTTGGATGATCCGAGTTGCGATAATTGCACTTTGGTAGGCTGGTTATTTTTAATAATGATTGTCCCTCCTGGAGAAGTCCGTGCATGAAACATGAAATCTGTAGGGGAATAATTGCAGAATGAGTGGCAATTGACACATCCTTTTTCATTCATATTGCTGGATATGATAATATCCTCTTTAAAACAGTTTAAAGCTCTTTGGCGGATATCCATTTCATGCCAAGATTCATAACCTGGTTCGATTAATCGGTAGGCAATATAAGGGTCGATAGAGTCTGTTGTAATATAAACAGGAAAAGATTTGTATTGTATACCTTCCGGATAAGATTCATTCCATACGGATATGGATATATCTATTTGCTTGCCAGTATTGTCGGATAACATATGTTGCCATTTCTTTAAGGGTATATCGATTTTGTTTTTCCCTTCGATGCTGAATAATGGTTGGTTATTGTTGGAAAAAACAGCTTTTATATGAGAGGAATTTCTGACAGTAAAGTTTAAAGGTGCAATATTGATGGGGATACTTATTCCTTTATAATCCGGAAATATATCCGGATAGGTATTTCCGAGTTTAGATGCGACTTTATTTTCTGTGCATCCGATGTAGAGAAAGAAGGTCAATAAAGATAATAATAATTGTTTCATGGCTCATTCTGTTTATGATAGCACTCTGCAAAGATGTATCAAATTTTTAATTATAAATATCAAAAGCATAGATAAAATTTGTGCGAGGGTGAATATTTTTGTCCATTGTGAAAGACACATGGGAACATGGATTAATCTTATTTTTGTAAATACCGTATTATGATGAACAGATACAGATTTTTCTCTCTTTGCCTAGGTTTGATATGTGGACTGCACTTGTCGGCCAAAGATTATTATGCCACGGATTTCGGTGTGAAAGCGGATGGCAAGACATTGAACACGAGTTCCATTCAGAAAGGAATCGACTTTGTGAATGCACAAGGCGGGGGGCGCTTGGTCTTTACTGCGGGTAATTATCAGACTGGGACGATTTACCTGAAGTCGAACGTGACACTCCATCTTGAAGAAGGAGCGACTTTATTGGGATCGACCAATCCTTGGGATTACGAAAAAGATCCGTATATTCGTTGGATGTCTATGATTTTCGCAGTTAAGCAGCAGAATATTGGTATAACGGGGAAAGGGACGATTAACGGGCGTGGTTTTCAAACAGCCAACAATATGGTGGACTATATCCAGCGGGGTATCTACGAAGATCCACTGAAACTGGGCCGTCCGAACGAGACGAACCGTCCGCAGAACATCTATTTCCGTGAATGCGAGAATGTGACAATCAAGGATATCACCCTGCGGGACCCGGCAAGCTGGAACCAGACATACGACCAGTGTAAGAATCTTTATGTCGACGGAATCCACGTGGATAGCAAATCCTATTGGAATAATGACGGTATCGATGTGGTAGACTGTGACGGCGTTGTGCTGAAAAACTCTTTTATCGATGCGGCGGATGATGCGCTTTGCTTTAAATCGCATGATGCGAACAGCATGTGTCAGAACGTGGTTGTCGAGAACTGTGTGGGACGTTCGAGTGCCAGTGGCTTGAAATTCGGGACGGTATCGAGAGGTGGTTTCCGTAACTTCAAAGTGAAAAACATCAAGATATATGATACGTATCGTTCGGCCATAACATTTGCAGCAGTCGATGGTGCTCTGATCGAAAACATCGAAGTAGATGGCGTTCGTTCCATTCATACGGGAAATGTGATCTACCTCCGTATCGGTGACCGTTGGAGTGCAGGGAAGAAACCGATTATGAAGAATATTACGATCAAGAATGTCTATGCCGAGATCCCGATGGACAAACCGGATGCCGGATATAATTATGAAGGACCGATCGAAGATCTTCCCCGCAATATCTCACCCGCCAGCATTGTTGGATTGCCGGAATATAAGATTCAGAACGTGACACTCCAGAATATCGAGATTGTTTCTCCCGGAGGTGGTAATCCCTACTACGCTTACCGTGGATTGGCACCGGCCGAGCTGGACAGTATTCCTGAAATGGCGACTTCCTATCCGGAGTTTTCGCAGTTTAAGGAATTGCCGGCTTGGGGCTTCTACATCCGTCATGCCGAGGGAATCACTTTTGATAATGTGACGTTTAAGGCTTTGAAAAAAGATTACCGTCCGGCTATCGTGATGGATGATGCCGGGGAGGTGACATTCAAGGATGTCCGGTTTATCGAGCCGGAGGGCGAGGGAAAGAAACAGATATTCCCTTATAAGTCAAAAGTGATAAAATGAGAGTACGATATCGGACTGGAAGGATGTATAGGATTAAAAACAAAAAAGTGAGACGATATGAATAAAAATAAATTATTTGCAAGTGTGATAGGCCTTTTGGTCTTTGTGGCGGGACTTTCAGCTAAAGATTACCAAGTCGCGATGTTTGGAATCAAATCGGACGGAGTGACACTCAATACCCGTTCTATCCAGCGAGCTGTCGATTATATCAGTGAACAGGGAGGCGGCCGGCTTATTTTTTATGTGGGCCGTTATCTGACTGGTTCAATCGAACTTAAGTCGAATGTGACGATCCGTATCGAAGAGGGAGCCGTCTTGGTTGCAGTTCCCTCCGTTTATGATTTTAAAGGGGTTGGAGGATGTAATGCGATTATTTACGCAGACAAGCAAAAGAATATCGGTATCGGTGGAAAAGGCATTATCGATGGCCGTAGCATCGCTGTGCGGGCAAGCGTGGAAGAGCAATTGCAAAAAGGGCATATCGAAGGAAATGTATCCGATTATGCACCAGCTTTGATCTGCATGGAAGGCTGCGAGGATGTGAAAATCGAACAAGTCACCCTGCAGGATGCAGCGAACGTAGCCGAAATATATAAGGACTGCCATAATGTGACAGTCGACAAAGTCGTTGTGAATGCCGGTGCATCGGACCGGAAAGCAATCTCGATTTCCGGCTGTGACGGAGTGAAGATGACAGATTGCTACTTTAATATGGCGGGGAATCCGTTGGAGAGTGCTGGGACATCCCGTAATCTAATATTTACAAATTGTATAACACCAGACGGCAAAGCTGTCTCAAGCGATCAATAAGAAGGAGGAGAAAACTATGCAGAGGAGATCTTTTATCAAACAGAGTGTTTTATGGACAGCCGGTTGTGCCGTCGGTAGCCGTA
>OGCU01000800.1_pt1 | contig 12827 bp, 9 predicted proteins | sample 1570251 | NCBI WGS metagenome assembly OGCU01 (sample SAMEA2582182, study PRJEB24529) | metagenome | biome: Human gut stool | place: China | collected 2011
CTAAAAGTTAAAAAAATCGATTTAAAAGATATTGATTCTATAATTTTAAATATTTTTAATAATATTTTAAAAAGTGAAAACATGGGAATGTACTTTAGTGATAAAGTTATTATAGTTCAAATATTAAAAAAAATAATTTTAGATAAAAATAAATTAGAATTAAAGAAAGTATTATTATTGTTTAATGAAGTAAATATATTAGATGATAGCTTTTTGAGAAATGAATTGAAAAGACATTTTAAAAATTATGAGTTTACAGTTGAACCATCATTTTTTTATAAAATAAATAGAGAGTTTTATAGTAACAATTTTGATTTAATATTAAGTGACGAACCAAGTTTAAAAGGAAATATAAAAATTATAAATATTCTTAATTTAAATGATATTGTTGAGAGCATTCATGAGGAGATTTTAGAAAATCATTTAAAAAGGAGAAAAGCCTCTACGAATTAGAGGCTTTTTTAGGGATTAATTATTTTTATCTTTTAACACTTATAAACTTTAGACTACTAAAGTAGTTAAAAAAGTTTTAAAATTATAATAAAATTATAATAAAATTATAATAAAATTAAATTTAATACAATTTATAAAAAAATATGAGGTGAAAAAAATTGAAAATAGTTCAAACATCATCAACAAGCGCTTCTCTTGTTGAATTTCAGTTAGAAAGAGGAGAAAGTATAAGAATAGAACCAGGGTGCATGGTTTATAAAGATGGGTGCATAAATTTAGAAGGAAAAGTAAATGGAGGTTTTTTTGCAGCAATAGGAAAAGCTTTTTTAGGAGGAGAGAGTTTTTTTACATCTGTAGCTACAGCTAAATCTTCAGGAAGAGTTGCAGTTGCTCCAAAGGGATTTGGAAATATAAAAGTTTTAAATGTATCTTCAGGAAATCAATGGTATATTAATGACGGAGCATTTTTAGCATGTAATACTTCAGTTGATTATACATCGACTAGACAAAAAAGACTGTTGAACTCTATTTTAGGAGGAACAGGTGGTTTCTTTATTTTAAAATCTAAAGGAGAGGGAGAGCTTTTAGTTAATGGATTTGGAGATTTAATTGAAATAGAACTAGATGGTTCTCAACCTTTTCAAATTGACAACGGGCATGTAGTATGTTGGCAAGAGACATTAGATTATAGATTAGAAATAGCAAGTGGACTATTTGGATTTAAATCTGGAGAGGGACTATTAAATACTTTTAAAGGAAAGGGAAAAGTGATTATTCAAACTAGAAATATTCAATCTTTTGTAGATATTTTAGTTGATTATATACCATTCCCAAAGCAGGATAAAAACTAAGTGTTTCGTAAAGATGTGAGAAATCACATCTTTTTTTATTTTAATTAGTTTGACAAAGATATGAAAAAGTGTTAAATTCATATTAGAAAAAACTAATATACTTTGAAGGAGATTTTATGAAAAAAGTAGATTTAACAACAGGAGATATAAAAAAAATATTACTCTCATTAGCTTTTCCAATAATGGGGTCATCATTTTTACAGATGATATATGGATTGGTAGATATGTTTTGGGTGGGCAAAATAGGAAGCAATGCTGTAGCAGCAGTTGGAACAGCTAGTTTTTTTATAAATTTAGGTTATGCAATTAACTCAATGATTGTAATAGGAGCTGGAATAAAGATTTCTCATGTAATAGGAGCAAAGGATATTGAAAATACCAAAGAGTATATAAAAGCATCATGTACATTAAATTTTTTAATGGCAGTATCATTCATTCTTCCAATTATAATTTTTTCAAAAAATTTAGTAAGATTTTTTAACTTAGAAAATGAAGTTGAAAAAATGGCTCAAATATACCTAATTATTGGTGGAATAGGATTAATTTTTAAGTTTTTTAACTTTTTATATACAAGAATTTTAAATAGCTATGGAGAAAGTAAACTACCTTTTAAAATAAGTAGTGTAGGAGTTATTTTAAATATAATTTTAGATCCTATATTTATTTTTGTATTTGATTGGGGAGTGGCAGGAGCAGCTATAGCTACAGTTCTAGCAGAGGGAATTAATACATATTTATTTGTAAAAAAATCAAAAGATTATTTTAAAGTTGAAAGCTATATATCTAAAAGTTGGAGTAAGATGAAAGAGATGATGTCTTTAGGAACCCCTATTGCTCTTCAAAGAGTATTGTTTACTGGATTTGGAATAACTATTGCAAAAATTATATCTCAGTGGGGACCAGATGCAATTGCAGCACAAAAGATAGGACTTCAAATTGAGTCTATAACTTTTATGACTATAGCTGGATTACAAGGAGCAATTTCGAGTTTTATAGGTCAAAATTATGGAGCAGGTCTAGAAAATAGAATAAAAATGGGATATAAAAAAGCAATGCATCTTTGTACAGGAATTGGAGTTGTAACAACTGGAGTATTTGTATTTTTCCCAGAATATCTAGTTAGAATATTTGTAGAAAAACCAGAAACTGTTGAGATAGCAATAAATTATATGAGAATAATTGGATTATCTCAACTATTTATGTGTTATGAAATTGTAACAAATGGTGCTTTTAGTGGGGTGGGAAAACCTAAAGTTCCATCGATAATAAGTATAATATTTACATCTTTAAGAATACCAGCTGCTCTAATTTTATCAAAAGAAGAGTATTTTGGATTAAATGGAGTTTGGATAAGTATATCATTGTCAAGTGTAGTAAAGGGAGTTTTATCACCATTGATTTTTAAAAAATACTTAAATGAGGGAGTTGATAAAAAATGAATACAATAGAAAAAATTATAAAAGAAAATAGTTTAGGTTTAGATATAAAAAAAGGAAGAGTTTAAGAGTGAATGAAAATGGAGAGTTAGCACTAACTAATCATCCTAAATTTTTTGGAGATAAAATAAAAAATCCATATATAACAGTAGATTTTTCTGAAAGCCAAATAGAGATGATTACTCCTACAGAGAGTAGTGTAGAAAAGGCCTATGATTTTTTAAGAAATATTCATGAGATAGTTGCAACAAATTTAAAAGATGAATATTTATGGTCTCAAAGTGTACCTCCGATATTACCATCTGAGGAGTTAATTCCACTGGGAAAGTTTCCTCAAAATAAAGAATTGGAGAAATATAGGGAAAAGTTAGCATTAAAATATGGTAGAAAAAAACAACTTTTATCAGGAATACATTTTAATTTTTCTTTTGACGATGAATTTTTAAAGGAGTTATATGAGTTATCTAAGGAGAAAACATCATTTAAAGAGTTTAAAAATAATATTTATTTAAAAATATCTAGAAATTATTTTAAATATGGTTGGATGATTATATATCTATTAGGTGCAAGCCCTGTTATTCATGAGACATACCTTCAAAAATGTATAGACAAAATGAAAAAATTTACAGAGGATACATACTACTTTGAAGATTTGGTTTCTTTTAGAAATGGTAGCTGTGGTTATAGAAATGAAAAAGATTTTTTTGTAAATTATGAAAGTGTAGATAAATATGTTGAAAGTTTAGAAAGATTAATAGAAAAAGAGAGTATTTCAAGTGCAAAAGAGTACTATAGTCCAATTAGGTTAAAAACAAAAAATCCTAAAGAGATATTGCTAGAGTTAAAAAACAGTGGAATTGAATATTTAGAGTTTAGATCAATAGATTTAAATCCTTTTTCAGAGATAGGTATAGAGAAAACAGATTTAGAGTTTTTACATCTATTTATACTTTTTCTATTTTTAAAAGATGACGAACCTTTTGAAGAAAAGGACTATTTTAGATATTTAAAAAATCAAGAGATTCTTGCTAATAAAGGTAATTCAGATGAATTTAGATTAATTTGTTGTGAGGATAAAAATGTTTCTCCAAAAGAGTATTCAATAGTTATTTTAGAGGAGATAGAAAGGCACTTAAAAGCTATAGGAGCCTTTACAAATAAGGATGAGAAAGTTTTACAGTATCAAAAAAATAAGGTTTTATCAAATAGATTATATTCAGATTTAGTCTTAAAAGAGGTGAAGCAAAAGGGATTTGTAAAGTTTCATATAGATAAAGCAAAAGAATTTTTAAATGAAATGAAAAAAACACCATATACTCTTAAAGGTTTTGAAGATCTAGAGTTATCTACCCAAATACTTCTAAAAGCAGCTATAAAAAATGGAGTTAAGTTTGAAATTTTAGATAGAGATGAGAATTTTATAGTTTTGGAAAAAGATAAGAAAGTGGAGTATGTGAAACAAGCTACTAAAACATCTTTAGATTCATATGTGACTATGCTTATTATGGAGAACAAGGTTGTAACAAAAAAAGTTTTGGAAAAAGAGAATATTATAGTTCCTCAAGGAAAAGATTATTTTAATATTGAAGAGGCTAAAAGTGATTATAGAAAATATGGAGCTGGAATAGTTATAAAACCTAAGTCTACAAATTTTGGACTTGGTATTACAATATTTAAAGAGGAGTTTTCAAAAGAGGATTATGAAAAAGCATTGGAAATAGCTTTTAAAGAGGATAATTCAATTCTTATAGAGAGATTTATAAAAGGAAAAGAGTATAGAATTTTTGTTATGGGGGATGAAGTAGTTGGTATTTTACATAGAGTTCCTGCTAATGTAAAAGGAGATGGAGAGAGAAGCATAAAAGAGCTTGTAGAAGAGAAAAATTTAGATCCATTAAGGGGTGTTGGATATAAAACTCCTTTAGAGAAGATAAGATTGGAAGACCCAGAAAAACTATTTTTAAAAGGACAGGGATTAACTATAGAGTATATTCCTAAAAAGGATGAAGTTGTATACCTAAGAGAAAATTCAAATATAAGTACAGGAGGGGATAGCTTAGATTACACTGATGATATTTTAGATGCTTATAAAAAGATTGCTATAAAAGCATCAAAGGCTGTGGGAGCTAAAATATGCGGGGTAGATATGATGATAGAGGATATAAAAAATCCGAATCCAATTGATAACTACGCTATAATAGAGTTAAATTTTAATCCAGCAATACACATCCACTGCTATCCATATAAAGGAAAAAATAGAAACCTAGGAGAAAAGATATTAAAAGCATTGGGATATATTGAAGAATAACTATTAGGAATTTTTATTGTTCAAGATAAAAAAACTCGAATGAATTATTTAAAACTAGGAAGTTCATCTGAAATCGCTGGATTTGCACCATATGCAACTAGATTTTCAGGTGGAGGATATATTCATGAAATACCAGTAGAGCTACCTAGAACAGAGATTATTGAATAATTTATAATTTAAATATGGGATAAGAAAGTTATTAAAGAAAAAGAGCTTTAAAGTTGACTAAACTCTAAAGCTCTTTTTTATAAATTTGATATCTTTAATTTCTATATATAATTTTACTAAATCTCTAAAGTGAACTATTACTCGCTTATATAGTGTTAATATTTTTAAATTTTCTAAACTTGTCTCTTTTTCTTGAAAAGCTACTATCTCTTTTTCTAAAAACGTTATATTTTCTAAAGTATCATCTAATCCATTATTTTTCTTATCCTCATAAGATTCTCTAATATCATTAAAGATAATATTTAAGATTTTATAAAAATTTGTAATCTCTTTTTTTTGATTCTCTTTTGATAAATTTTTCTTTATTTTTAGTAAATATTTAGCAATGGTTTTCAATTCAGATAAAATTTTAATATACCGATATATTTTAAAACTATCTATATTTTTTTCTAAAGTACCTGATTTTAAAATAAAGTATTCCGTAATCTCGTTATCTATTAGCACTATTTTTTTATAGCTTTCACTCTCTTCATTTTTTGAAAAAATATCTTCAATAATCTTCATAACTTTTATTATCTCTTTGTTAAAGATGTTTATCATTGTATTTGATGTTATCTCTAAAAATGTATTTAATTCTGTCTCTGAAATGGATACTTTATCAATCTTACCTTTATAAATATTAGAAAATACTCTTTCTATAGTTCCAAAAAAGGGTAGAAATATAATAGTATTTACTACATTAACAAAAGTATTTGCTACTGCAGTTTTTATTGCTACACCACTAGATGCTGTTAAAATTTCTACAATCTTTACATAGGCAGGAAATACTAGAATAAAAAATATAGCTAAAATAAACTTTACAAAAAAACAAAGCATAGCTGTTCTCTTAGCCTCATAACTGCTGTTTAAAGATGATATAATAGGAGTTATAGTTGTTCCTATGTTTGCTCCTAATATTAAAGCTAATATTGTTTCTAAATTTATTAATCCTTGAAGACCAAGTGTTAAAATAATTCCCACTGCTGCTGAGGAGGATTGAATTATAGCTGTTACAGCTGTTCCTATGGCAACAACTTTTATTATATTAAAATATGTGTCAGCTTTGAAAAGTGTAAAAAGAGCTATAAAGTTAGGATCATTTCTCAGTGGGTTTATAGAGCTACTCATATATTGAAGCCCTAAAAGTAGCAACCCAAATCCAAAGATAAACTTTCCTTTTGATTTCTCGACCTCTTTATTTGAGAAAAAATAAACTATACTACCCACAGCTATTAGAGGTATTGAAAAAGCTGTTATTTTAATGCTAAATATCCATCCCGTTCCTAAAATTAATGCTATTGAATCTCTTAAATTTAAAATTCCTGAATTTACCAAGTTAACAATTAAAACTGATACAACTGAAGAGGACTGAACTATACCTGTTACAATAGCTCCTGTAGCAATAGCCTTATATTTATTTTCAGTTAATCTTTTTAAATATTCTTTTATATTTTCTCCAAAAACTTTTTGACTTTCCTTTGACACTAATTCTAGTGCATATAAAAATATTCCTAAACTTCCTATGAAATCAATTAAAATAGCCCAAATCATACGCACCTCACATTTTTATTATAGTAAGTATCTAGTTAAAAGTTTTTCTTGATATAATTTTTCAAGTGAAAAAATAAAAATCCTTGTAAAAAGGCCTAAATAAAAAAAGATTATTATTTATTCTAAAGTAATAAATAAAATAAGTATAATTTTAAAACGTATGGCAGGGAGGAAAAATGAAAAAAGCGATGGTTATTTTTAAAAATACAAATGATTTAAACTATCTAATAGAAAGTTGTAAATTTTTAAAAGAAAATTATGGTTATGTTATAAAACCAGTATATATGGTAAATCCTGCAATTATTGATTTAAGTAAAGATAATTTAAAAGATATAGTTAATAAAGTTGAGGATAAATTTTTTAAAAATTTAAACATAAAATTAAGAGAGGAAAATTTAACAGATGAGTATATATCTTTAATAGATGAAAATAGTAATTCAGTAAAAGAGTTGTTGAAAACTACTGATATTATCCTAATCAGTGAAGAACCTGGATTAAATAACTTTATATTAGAAATTTTAAAGAAGCTATATAAACCAATGATTATTTTAAAGGGAAAGAAGTTAAGCTTTGATAATGTTGTATTAACAAGTGATAATGGAGTAAAAATAAATAAAAGTTTTCATGATTTTTATTTAAACTTTTATAAAGAGGATATAAAAAAAATAGATGTATTAACATGGAATTATACTGAATTAGATCACAGTTTAATTGAGCTAATAGAGAGTAAAAATATAAAAGTTGAACTTTATAAGTATTTTCCAAAAGAGAATAGTTTAAATGAATTTATTGAAAAAATAGATGAGGAAGATCTATTAATAATGGGAAATTTAAGTAAAAGATTTTTTCTAGAAAAAGTTATGAATAAATTAGGAGTACAAATTTTAGAGAGAGTAAAGACTAATATATTTATAAGTTAGGAGGCGTAACATGATAGGAATAGATGAGGCTAATATATTTTATTTACTACTTCAGCTTTCTATAATCTTTATATTAACAAATTTTGTAAACAGTTTTTTGAAAAAAAATAATCAGCCAACTATAACAGGAGATCTATTAGTAGGTATTATTTTAGGTCCCACTATATTAGGGTCATTTTTTCCTAAAATATATAACTTTATATTTCCCCAAAATCTTGTTCAAGTAGCTATGTTAGATACATTAGGATGGTTTGGGCTATTTTTAGTTCTTTTATCAACTGGAATAGAGGTAGATTTTTCAAGTATTTGGAAACAAAGGAAAAATGCTTTAGTAATTTCAATTTTGGATATAATAATACCGATAGTATTTTCAATGGCTTTCATATATTTTTTACCAAGTAGGTATTTTGAATTTAGTGATAATAAGTTTATAACCTCATTTTTTATCTCAGTTATTATGACTATAAGTGCTCTGCCCATAGCTATTAGAGCTTTAAGAGAAGTTGGAATAATGAAAAGTGATTTGGGATTTTTAATAATATCAGCACTAACAATTAACGATATTATAGGTTGGATTGTATTTACTCTTTTACTTTCTCTTTTTTCAATGAAATTTTTTGATTGGGAGATAGCTGTAAAGATAACTCTTTATACAGGTGTATTTACAGTTTTAGCTTTAAATATAGGAAAAAAAGTTGTAAACTGGTTTTTTTCAAAAGTTGTAAATCAAGATAGTGATGGGGTTCAAGGAGTATTAGCTGTTTTAATATCAACTGGAGTTGTTTTTGGACTGATAACTTTAGAGATTGGGATTCATACACTTTTTGGTTTTTTTATAGCTGGAATTGTAGCTGGAGATTCACCAATTTTTACAAAAAGTGCTAGAAATACTGTACATAATTTTGTCTACTCTATATTTGCGTCTCTGTTCTTTGTAAATATAGGACTTAAGATTAATTTCTTTGAAAGTTTTAATCTGTTTTTAGCTCTTTTTATAACACTTGTAGGTGTTACAGGAAGATATTTAGGAGCATGGATTGGTTCAACTTTATCGAAGAATATAAAGTATAGAAATATAATCTCAATAGCTCATACTCCTGGAGGAGAGATGCATATAGTTGTAAGTTTGATAGCTTTAAGCTTTGGATTATTAAATAAAGAACTTTTTGTAGCCATAGTTTTTGCAGCAATTTTATCATCTATAATTAATGGTCCTTGGTTAGCAATTGCATCTAAGCGTTTTAATTATTTAGAGAGTTTCGAAGTATTAGTGTATCCAGGTATAAAGTTAGAAGCTCAATATAAAGAGCAAGCAATTAGTAAACTCTTAGATTTATTGAAATTAGAATATAGAGAAGCTAATATTTTAGAAAATGTTTTGGACAGAGAGGATATTGTTTGTTCTGGATTACAGAATAGTATAGCTATTCCCAAAGGAAATATAGAGGATGAAACTAAAACTAAAATAATATATGCACGTTTGGAAAATCCTATAAACTGGAACTCATTAGATGGGAAATTAACTAAAAATATATTTTTAATATTAACTTCAAGAGAGGAACAGGAAAATCAAATTAAAGTTGTAAAAAAAATTACAAATTTTTCTAAAAAATGTGATGAAATAAAAGGGTTAGATGAGTTAGCTACAGAGAAAAACATTGAGGATTATATAACAAAAATATTGTCAGATTAAAAAAAGAGGTTATATAACCTCTTTTTCTTTGTTTAATATGCTTTCCATAATAACTGCACATGAAGCATCTCCTAAGATGTTAGTAGAAGTTCTCATCATATCCATTATTCTGTCAATTCCAAATACTAGTGGAAGAGCTATAACAGGAACACCAGCAGCAGCTAAAACAGCAACAACAAGCAGTGATGGACCAGGAACACCAGCAGTTCCAACAGCTCCAAGAACAGATGTAAGAACTATTGCTACATATTCACTTGGCCCAAGATCTACTCCAAACATCTGAGCAAAGAACATTGTTACAAGTCCATAAAGCATAGCATTTCCATTCATATTAACAGTAGCTCCCAAAGGTAATATAAATGAAGCAGTTGAGTTTTTTACTCCAAGTTTTTTACAACACTCAGTATTAACTGGCAGTGTGGCCATAGATGAAGCAGTTGAAAATGCTAAAATCTGTGCAGGAGCAGTTTTCTTAATAAATTTAATTGGTGATATTCCAGTAAACAGTTTAACAAACCCTGGTAACATAATAAAATGTATTAAACCAAGAGCTAAAGAGAATACTAAAAATAATTTTGTAACTAATAAAAGTATATTGATACCAAAAAGTGCAATAGAGTTAGCCATCAGTGCAAAAACACCAAGTGGAGCCAAAAGAAGAATCTTTTCAATCATTTTTATTAAAGTTTCATTAACTGTTTCTAAAAGATCTATAATTGGTTTTTGTTTTTCATCAGATACTTTAGATAAACATAGTCCAAAGAATAGTGAAAAGAAAATAATTTGTAAAATATTTCCTTCGATTAATGATTTAAAAGGATTATCAGGTATTATATTGATAATAGTTCCCCAAAAATCTAATCCAGAGTTCGCACCTGCATAGGCACCCTCTTTTGCTAGTAGTGATGCAGGAACTATAACTCCCACTCCAGGATTGAATATATATCCAGCTCCAATTCCAATAACAACAGCGATACACGATGTAAATAAATAGTATCCTAAAGTTAAAAGTCCAACTTTTCCAGCGGATTTTGTTTTACCTAAAGATATTGCTCCAAGAATGATGTTAAAAAATACTAGTGGAACTATAAGCATTGTAATTAATTTTAAAAATATATCTCCCAATGGTGCAAATATAGCTGCCTTATCCTGTAAAAGAATTCCAGCAATTATACCTAAAAACATAGAAATAATTATAGTTGTACTGTTACTAAGTTTCTTCATAAAATTTTTTCTCCTATTTGTAAAATTATATTGTTAATTTTATCACATTATAAATAAAAAGTAAAATTTTAATTTTAAAAATATTGAAAAAAGTTTTTCAAAAATAAGAATATATAAAAAGCAGTTAGTAAAAACTAACTGCTTTTTTAATTTGTATATTGTTCGTTAAACATTGTATAATAGAATCCTTTTTTATCCATGAGTTTTTTATGTGTACCTTGCTCCTCTATTTTTCCATCTTTTATAACTAAAATAAGATTAGCACTTTTTATAGTAGATAAACGATGTGCTATGACAAAGCTAGTTCTTCCATGAATCAAGTTTTCCATAGCTTTTTGAAGTCTCATCTCTGTTCTTGTATCTACCCCACTTGTAGCTTCATCTAAAATAAGAAATCGAGGATTTCTTAAAATAGCACGAGCTATAGTAATAAGTTGTTTTTGACCTTGGGATAAAGTTATATTATCTTCACTAATTTTTGTTTCATAACCTTGAGATAGTTTTATAATAAAATCATGAGCACAAGCTAGTTTTGCTGCATTTATAATCTCTGCCTCAGTAACATTTTCATTTCCATAAACTATGTTTTCTTTAATAGTGCCCGTGAAAATCCAAGTATCCTGAAGCACCATTCCGAAGAGTTTTCTCAGTTCACCTCTTGAATACCTTCTTATATCTATTCCATCAATTATAATTTTACCAGAATCAATATCGTAAAATCTCATTAAAAGATTAGTTATAGTAGTTTTTCCAGCTCCAGTAGGTCCAACTATTGCAATCATATTTCCAGGTTTAGCTTCAAAGGTAAATTTGTCAATAATCTTTTGTTCTTTTTGATATCCAAATGTTACATCTATAAATTGTATATCACCCTTTGCTTGCTCTAGAATTACTTTTTTATCTCCTGTTTCCTTTTCTTCATCTTGGTTGACTAAAGTGAAGAATCTTTCAGCACTAACAAGAACAGTTTGAATAATACTATAAACATCTGAGATATTAGCTATTGGTCGGTTAAACATTCTAGAATAGATTATAAAACTGGAAAGACCACCTAAGGTAATTTCATTATTTAAAATAAAAATAGATCCAATAAGTACTATAAGAGCATATCCTATATTTCCTATATAGTTTAAAGAGGGATAACTAAAACCTGTAAAAAAATATGCTTTAATAGCATTCTCCTTATATTTTTCATTGAGACTTTTAAAATTTTTAATAGCATTTTCTTCATAAGTAAAGGATTTAACTTCAGCTTCTCCCATGAGCATCTCCTCTACATATCCACTTAATTCTCCTAAGTATCTTTGCTGTTCTCTCATTTTTTCACGACTTTTAAGAGTTAATTTTCGTAGAAAACCTCCAGTTACAAAAACTAAGATTATCTGTACAAGTGTAAGTGTGGGACTTATATAAGTTATAATTCCTAAAGTTATAATAATAGTAAGAATGCTAACAACAACTTGAGTTCCAATTTGTGAAATAGAACTGCTTATATTATCAATATCATTAATCATTATGCTAATGATATTTCCATGAGAATTATTATCAAAAAACTTTAAAGAAAATTTATGAAGTTTTTCAAAGCTTTCTTTTCTCATACGCCAAACTATTTGTTGAGAGATTCTATTCATTGTTATATTTTGTATAAAAGTTAAAAAAGCTCCAAGAGTATATACTGTTCCGAGAAGTAAAGTTATTTTTCCTAGGGATATAATATCTGTGTGAGACATTTGAAGCTTAAGTATATTTATTCCTTTTCCAATGAGATATGGACCTATTAAAGTTAATCCATTTCCTAAGATGGCAATAAAGCTTAAAGTAATTAATTTTTTTCTATGTTCTAAAAGATACGGAAGTAGGTTTTTCAAAATTTTATTTTTTATTTTCATAAGACTCACCCTCTTTAGAACAGATTTCTTGAGATTGGCAAATCTCCTTATAAATTTCACAATATTTTAAAAGTTCTTTATGGGTACCGATGCCACATATTTTTCCATTATCTAAAACAATTATTTTATCAGAATTCTTAATAGAGGATATTCTTTGAGAGATTATTATAATTGTTTTATCTCTTTTTAAACTTAAAATCTCTTTTTTTAATTTGGCTTCTGTTATAAAATCTAGAGCACTAAAACTATCATCAAAAATTAAAATTTCACACTCTTTAATTAAAGTTCGAGCTAT
>OGCU01000803.1_pt1 | contig 12756 bp, 9 predicted proteins | sample 1570251 | NCBI WGS metagenome assembly OGCU01 (sample SAMEA2582182, study PRJEB24529) | metagenome | biome: Human gut stool | place: China | collected 2011
CGTATAGACAACCTGACCTTTTCCTCCACACTTCGGACACGTCTCCGGAGAAGTCCCCGGTTTTGCACCTGTTCCTCCACATGTCGTACATGGATCTTTTAAAATCACTTCCAGTTCTTTCTTGCAGCCAAACACAGCTTCCTCAAATGTAATACGGATGCTCTTTCGAATATTCGCGCCTTTCATCGGGCCATTGTTCGCACGACCGCCTCTTCTTCCGCCGCCGCCAAACAAATCGCCGAAAATGTCTCCGAAAATATCTCCAAAATCTGCGCCGTTGAAGTCAAAGCCTCCAAATCCGCCAGCACCGCCTGCGCCGCCTTCAAACGCAGCATGACCGAACTGGTCGTACTGACGACGTTTTTCAGCATCACTCAGTACCGCATAGGCTTCGGATGCTTCTTTGAATTTCTTTTCTGCTTCCTTATCTCCCGGGTTCATATCCGGATGGTATTTTTTGGCCAATGCCCGATACGCTTTTTTCAATGCTGCATCATCTGCATTTCTGTCAACGCCAAGCACTTCATAATAATCTCTCTTCGTTTCAGCCATAACTTTTTAACCTTTCTATTTTTTCATAAGGAAGTTCTGCGAAACCTGATTTTACTCAAATTCCGCAGAACCCTATTCATCTCGCTAAGCCCGCTCGAACAGTCTTCGCCTAAGTGCTCTAGACTTCTTTGTAATCGCCGTCTACAACATCGTCTCCGTTAAATCCTTCCGGTGCCGGACCTGCTTCTGGTGTTGGTCCTCCTTGAGCTCCTGCTGCACCTGCTGCGGCTCCAGCCTGTTCATACATCTTTGTAAATAACTGCTGTGCACTTGCCATCAGTTTTTCTTTACCAGCTTTAATCTCCTCTACCTGAGCATCTGTCATCTCTTCTGGATTCGATTTTGCCAAAGTATCTTTCAGTGCCTGAATATCCGCTTCTACAGCTGCCTTTTCTGTTGCATCAATCTTATCTCCAACTTCTGAAAGTGCTTTCTCTGTCTGGAAGATCATTGCATCTGCATCGTTTCTTGCATCGATTGCTTCTTTACGTTTTTTATCCTGCGCTTCAAACTCAGCAGCTTCTTTTACAGCTCTGTCGATATCCGAATCTGACATATTGGATCCTGCTGTAATCGTAATATGCTGCTCTTTTCCTGTTCCCAAATCTTTTGCAGATACATTTACAATACCGTTTGCATCGATATCAAATGTAACTTCAATCTGAGGAATTCCACGTGGAGCCGGAGCAATACCGTCAAGTCTGAACTGACCGAGAGATTTGTTATCTCTTGCAAACTGTCTTTCACCTTGTACGACATTGATATCTACTGCTGACTGATTGTCTGCTGCTGTAGAGAAAATCTGACTCTTCTTTGTAGGGATTGTTGTATTTCTCTCAATCAATCTTGTAGCAATACCACCCATTGTCTCAATAGATAATGAAAGTGGAGTTACATCAAGTAAAAGAATGTCGCCTGCACCTGCATCTCCTGCTAATTTACCACCCTGAACAGAAGCTCCTAAAGCAACGCATTCATCTGGGTTTAAGGATTTGCTTGGCTCTTTTCCTGTAAGCTGTTTTACTTTATCCTGTACTGCCGGAATACGTGTAGAACCACCGACTAACAATACCTGACCTAATTCAGAAGCTGTAAGACCTGCATCTGACAATGCTCTTTTAACAGGTTCTGCTGTTCTCTCTACCAAGTCATGTGTCAATTCATCAAATTTTGCTCTTGTAAGGTTCATGTCAAAATGTTTTGGACCTTCTGCTGTCGCTGTGATAAATGGCAGGTTGATATTTGTTGTAGTTGCAGATGAAAGTTCTTTTTTCGCTTTTTCTGCTGCTTCTTTTAATCTCTGAAGCGCCATCTTATCTGTAGAGAGATCCACACCTTCCATGCGTTTGAACTCTGCTAACATGTAATCTGTGATCTTCTGGTCAAAGTCATCTCCACCAAGTCTGTTGTCTCCGGCTGTAGATAATACTTCGATAACGCCGTCACCAATCTCAATGATAGATACGTCGAATGTACCACCACCAAGGTCATATACCATAATCTTCTGTTCTTTTTCGTTGTCAAGACCATACGCAAGTGCTGCTGCTGTTGGTTCGTTGATGATACGTTTTACATCAAGACCTGCAATTTTACCAGCATCTTTTGTTGCCTGACGCTGAGCATCATTAAAGTAAGCCGGTACTGTGATAACTGCTTCTGATACTTTTTCTCCAAGATACCCTTCTGCATCTGCTTTCAGTTTCTGAAGGATCATTGCTGAAATTTCCTGTGGAGAGTATTTTTTATCATCGATAGATACTTTGTGATCTGTACCCATCTCTCTTTTAATAGAAGAGATTGTCTTGTCAGCGTTTGTAACTGCCTGACGTTTTGCAGGTTCTCCTACGAGACGTTCTCCTGTCTTTGTAAATGCTACTACCGATGGTGTTGTTCTTGCACCTTCTGTGTTGGCGATAACAGTTGGCTGTCCACCTTCCATAACTGCTACACAGCTGTTTGTTGTTCCTAAGTCAATACCAATAATTTTTCCCATGATTTTGTCCTCCATTTTCTTGGTTTTTATAAGGAAGTCCGATTCACTAGGCTCGTGAAATACCTCGCCAAGTTCCTTCGGACAACCTTCGCACTAAGCTCGAAAACACCTTGCTAAGTGCTCTAGGTTTAGTTTGCTACTTTTACCATACTGTGTCTTACGACACTGTCTCTATAAGTGTATCCTTTTTGGAATTCTTCTACGATGATATTCTCACCTGCTTCCTCGTCCTCCACATGCATCACTGCATTGTGAAGATCCGGATTGAATTCCTGTCCTACTGCCTCAATTACTTTTACCCCGACTCCGTCGAGCGTTGTCATGATCTGTTTGTAGACCATCTCCATACCTGTCACAAAAGAATCATCCTTTTGTTCTTCTGTCACTGCGCTAAGACCTCTCTCAAAATTGTCGATCACCGGCAATATCTTTTCGATAATATCTTTTGCTCCAACTTCATACATCGCTGATTTTTCTTTCTCTGTACGCTTGCGGAAATTATCAAATTCTGCCATCTGTCTTGTCAGTCTATCAGTAAGTTCTTCAATCTGCTCATCCTTTTTATCTTTTTTCGGTTTGCGTTTGAATAACTTTTTGTCTTTCTTTTCTGCACCGTCTTCCCCTGCTTCTGAATCTTTCTCTTCCGCAAGTTCTTCGTCAGTTACCTCTTCTGATGTCTCTTCCATCTCTGTCTGCTGCTCTTTAGCCGCTTTTTTCGCTTCCTCCACGGCTTCTTTTACCATCTCTTCTTTGCTAAATTCTTTTTCCAATGGATCGTTCCACCTTTCTAATGTTCTTTATGGAATATTGCATCCAACTCTACCATCAGAGTCTTCAGCGTTGTCATTACATTTTCATAATCCATTCTCTTTGGTCCGATAATTCCTATCGTTCCCTGCATTCCCTCTCCCAATTCATAGGTCGCTGTCACGACACTGCAGTCCTTCATTGTCTGTACCGGTGTTTCATTGCCGATATAGACTTGAATTCCTTTGTTCTCCTGACTGGAAAGTGTCTGTGTCACAAGCTCTGCGAGCTGTTGCTTTTCCTCGAAGGCACTGATAATCTCCTGTGCGCTTTGATTGTCGCTCAGTTCCGGATATTTAAAAATATTCGTTGCACCGCTTGTATAGATTTCCAAATCGTTGTCAAGCTGAATGGTATTTGCCACCGCATCAAGAACATCGCTGATCACTTCACTGTGAATCCCTGCCTGCTCTTTTAATCTTGCGATCATCCCTAAGTTGATCTCCTCGATTGCCATTCCATTGAGGTTCGTATTCAGAAGCATGTTAAGCTTTAGTAAGGTCTCATTGCTCAGTGTTTCTGAAACAGTCACAATCTTATTCTTAATGATGTTTCCCTCCATGACAATGACTGCAATAATCTGATTCTCATCAACCTGAGATAATTGAATGAATTTTAATTTGTTTCTATTATATGTCGGAGCGGAAATCATCGTCGCGTAATTCGTGTTGGCTGCCAAAACTTTTGCCGCCTGCTTTAAAAGCTGATCCATCTTGTCTGCTTTCACAAGCATCTGTTCTTTCATCTCTGTAACTTCCTGCTCTTTTTCTTCCATCAGCATATCTACATACAACCGATATCCTTTGTCTGATGGAATACGACCTGCCGATGTGTGAGGCTGCATGATGTATCCCAAATCTTCCAAATCCGCCATCTCATTGCGAATAGTCGCTGAGCTTAAATTCAAATCTGTGTATTTGGAAATTGTTCTGGAACCAACCGGATCACCTGTCTCCAAATATGTCTTGATGATCGTCTGCAAAATCTTCATCTTACGATCATCTAATTCATGATTCGATTTCATGTCCACCCTCCTTCTCGGTTTTTTCTATTAGCACTCTATTCTTTCGAGTGCTAACACCTTACGATTATTAAGATAACACTCCGGTTTTCGTTTGTCAACCTAGTTTATATTTTTTTTACATTTTTTGCAGACTTTGTGTATGGCTGAACTGTTTCGCCTCTATGATATCGCCACACTCACATCTATCCTTCTTTTCCCGGAATCCATTTCCCTTTCCACGCATACAGCACCATCAAAGCCGCCCCAATTGCCCAGGAAATTGGATATGCTATGTAAACTCCACGGATACTGTCAAAGTGCGGAACCACAAACTGTACCCACAACACCCTGTAAATGCAGAGCGAGAATAAAATGATTGCCATCGGCGGAATTGTTTTCCCGGTTCCACGAATGGTTCCCGCCATCTCATGCATGATGCTCAGCAGTGAATAGAACGGACAGAAATACCACATCGCCAATGTCCCAAAATAAATTACATCCGCATCTTTTGTAAATATGCCAATAATCTGATGTGAGAAACTAAGCAGCAGCACTCCCGTCACGATTGTATAAACAATCCCCATGCAAAGAGTCACCCACATTCCTTTCTTTACACGGTCAATCTTGCCAGCACCGATATTTTGTCCGGTAAATGTAGTTGCAGCCATACTAAAGCTCATCACCGGAAGAATATTAAATCCGTCTACTTTTATATAAGCCGCAAATCCAGCCATCGCTTTCGCTCCAAATCCATTCACGCTAGACTGAATCAGCACATTTGAGAACGAAATGACCATGTTCTGAATTCCAGTCGGCAAACCGATTTTGATGATACGGTTTGCCATCGGGACATCCCATCTTATCTTTTTCAGTTCCGCACGATATGGTTCATCTACACGCGTCAAAAAACGTAGGATGAAAATGCTTGACAACACCTGACTGATATCTGTTGCAATCGCAACACCTGCCACACCCATATGCAATCCCATGACAAACACAAGATCCAATACGATATTAGAAACAGATGCGATTGCCAAATAAACCAAGGAACGTTTGGAATTGCCGACCGCATTTAAAATTCCAGCTGCCATATTGTAAATCACATTGAACACAAGTCCTCCGAAGAAAATCCGCAGATACAGAACCGAATTCGGCATAACCTCCTTCGGAGTTCCCATCCACTGCAAGAGCAGCGGACTTGCCACTATTCCTACAATAGACAGGATTGCTCCTGTCACCACTGCAATCGCCAATGTTGTATGCACTGCATCCTGCACTCTCTTTTTGTCGTTCGCACCATAATACTGGGCAATGACTACTCCGGCACCCGCAGACGCTCCCATGCAGAACGATATCAAAAGATTGATCAGCGATCCACTGGAACCGACTGCAGCCAACGCCTCACTTCCCACAAAATTTCCTACAATAATGGAATCTGCTGTATTGTAAAGCTGCTGAAGCAGATTTCCCAAAATCAGAGGAATGGAAAAGAACAGAATCTGTTTCCAAATATTTCCCTCCGTCATTAATGTTGTCTTTTTCATCGCCATATCATATCCTTTGTAATTTCTTTTAGACTATTTGCTCCACACATTGCCATCGTATCCGCAAGCTCTGAACCGATTCTTTCTATATATAATTGCACTCCGTCTGTGCCTCCTCCGTACGCAGCCGTTACAAATGGACGACAGATAATCACACCGTCTGCACCAAGTGCCAATGCTTTAAACACATCCACACCGGAGCGGATTCCTCCATCCACAAAAATCTTCATTTTCCCCTTTACTGCTTTTGCAATCTCTTCCAGAACTTCTGCGGTAGCCGGACATTGATCCAGCACACGCCCTCCATGATTCGACACGACAATCGCATCTGCTCCTGCTGCCTCTGCTTTCAGTGCTCCCCTCACAGTCATGATCCCTTTCACAATAAACGGGGCGCGGGTTGATGCCGCAATTTTATGTAACTCTTCCACGGATTTTCTTCCTGCCGGCGGAGTCATATTTTTCAAAAATGGAAGTCCCGCCGCATCCACGTCCATTGCAACAGCAAATGCCCCGGAATCTTCTACTAATCTCATTTTTTCTTTAACCGTTTCCAAATTCCAAGGTTTTACAGTCGGAATTCCAATGCCTGCTGATTTTTTGATTGCCTCTGTCGCACATTTCATCACATCTGCATTGACTCCATCACCTGTCATAGCAGCAATCCCCGCCTTAGCACAAGCCGAAACCAGCACCTCATTGTAAGATGCATCATTATATTTTTCTCCATAGTGTAGATTTACCGCTCCGACCGGCCCCGCAAAAAACGGATATCTGAATGATTTTCCAAAAATATTGAGACTTGTATCTACCTTCTTATTTGCGCAGAGTGTATCCATATTAATACGGATATCCTTCCATTTTTCATAATTGCGAATTGCCGTATCTCCCACACCTTTTGCTCCCGGTCCCGGCATCTGGTTCCCACACGCCTTCCCGTTACATACCGGACATGCCTTACAATATTTTCCCATCTCTGGTCTTGCGTTTTCTAATAATTCTTCGTATGTCATTTTTTGCTTCCTCCCTCATGTAATCAGCATTTTTATTGATATAGTATTTCTGCAAATACATAGTTACTCACATCGATTCCTTTTTTTGTCAGACTTAAACAGCCTTCCCGTTGCTTTAACAAACCTTTTTCCATGACTTTCCTGATATTTTCTCCGTAGCAGTCCCAAATTGTTTTTTGGAAACAATTCCAAAAAGCCTGTTCTGAAATGCCATTCATCTTCCGAAGTCCTAAAAAAATAAATTCTTCCATCTGCTCTTCCTCCGTCAGATGCTCTGTGTTTTTTCTGATCTTCTCTGGCTGTCCTGCACACTCTGTATATTCTCTTAGATTCTCAGTATTACTATAACGTCTGTTATCTAATAAAGACGACGCTCCAAGTCCGAGTCCTAGATAATTTTTCCGTTCCCAGTATCCTAAATTATGCCGACATTCCATTCCCTCTTTTGCATAATTGGAAATCAAAGACGAGGCTCCCAGACCGATCCCTAAATACTCTACTCTGCTCCAATACCCCAGATTGTGTCTGCACTCTTTTCCTTCCCGTGCATAATTGGAAATCTCATAACGATGATATCCATTTTCGCCTAATATTTCTTCGGTCTTTTCATACATGAGACGCTCTTCCTCCTCACTTGGAAGATCTCGCTCCAGTGGGCTGCCTTCTCCATACAGTTTTACGAATGACGTGCCCTCTTCAATAATCAAACTATATGCCGAAATATGTTCCGGCTTGAGGCGTATAATTCGCTTTAGTGTCTCTTCCCAGCTTCTTACTGTCTGCTTTGGAATTGCCGAAATCAAATCTATGTTGATATTCGTGAATCCTGCCGTTCTTGCCATCTCATAGCTTTCCAAAAATTGCTCATATGTATGGATTCTTCCAAGTAGCTTCAATTCTCCATTGTCTGCCGACTGTAAACCAAAACTGATACGATTGATACCAAGTTTTCGATAGGCAGACAGCTTCTCTTGTGTCACGGTTCCAGGATTTGCCTCCACTGTAATCTCTGCATCTTCTGCAATCTCAAACACCTCATGTAACGCCTCAAAAATTCGCTCCATTTGATTTCCTTCTAAAACAGACGGCGTACCTCCGCCCAAAAAAATAGTCACTACTATGTCATTTAGGGACAGGGCTTGGTAAGCTTTGATCTCTCTTATCAGTGCCTCCACATAATTTTCTATTGTTTCCCCATTTTCCGGGCTTGAAAGGAAATCACAGTAGGCACATTTCCTTACACAAAACGGAATATGAAGATATAATTCCAGTTCGTTTTTCATTATCCACCTCCAAAAAGGGACAGGGTCACATTTAATTGGGGACGTAGTAAAATTCAATTTTACTACGTCCCCAATTACTATTTATCATCTAGTTTCAACACGCTCATGAATGCTTTCTGCGGAATCTCTACGTTTCCAACCTGACGCATTCTCTTCTTCCCTTCTTTTTGCTTTTCCAAAAGCTTTCTCTTACGGGAAATATCACCACCGTAGCATTTTGCCAGCACGTCTTTTCGCATCGCCTTCACTGTCTCCCGCGCGATGACTTTGCTTCCGATTGCCGCCTGAATCGGAATCTCAAACAGCTGTCTTGGAATCTCTTCTTTTAATTTTTCACACATCTTACGTCCACGTTCGTATGCAGTCCCACTATGGACAATAAAAGATAATGCATCGACTTCTTCTTTATTAATAAGAATATCCAATTTCACAAGTTCTGACCGTTCATATCCTGCCATCTCATAGTCAAATGACGCATATCCTCTAGAACGCGATTTTAACGCATCGAAGAAATCATAAATAATCTCATTCAAAGGAAGAATATAGCGAAGCACTGCTCTTGTCTCTTCGATATACTCCATTCCCTGATAAATCCCTCGACGTTCCTGGCAAAGATCCATGATCGCTCCGATAAATTCAGACGTAACCATAATCTCAGCTTTCACAACCGGCTCTTCCATATAATCGATTTCAGCCGGATCCGGAAGATTCGACGGATTTGTCAGTTCAATCACTTCTCCATTTGTCTTATAAACTTTGTAAATAACGCCCGGAGCGGTTGTCACAAGATCCAGATTGTACTCTCTCTCCAAACGCTCCTGAATAATTTCCAAATGCAACAATCCTAAAAAACCACATCGGAAACCAAATCCAAGTGCAATCGATGTCTCCGGCTCAAACTGAAGTGCGGCGTCATTGAGCTGCAGTTTTTCCAGCGCATCTCTCAAATCCTGATATTTCGCCCCATCTGCCGGATAGAGTCCGCAGTATACCATCGGCTGCACCTTTTTATATCCCGGAAGTGGTTCTTTGCAAGGTCTGTTCGCATCTGTCACGGTATCACCAACACGAGTATCTTTCACATTTTTCAAACTGGCGGTAATATATCCAACCATTCCCGCACTTAATTCCTCGCAAGGAATGAACTGCCCCGCCCCAAAATATCCAACTTCCACGACTTCTGCCTTCGCTCCTGTCGCCATCATCTGAATCGATGTCCCTTTTTTCACCGTTCCTTCTTTGATACGGCAAAACACAATCACTCCCTTATAGGAATCATACAGAGAATCAAAAATCAACGCCTGAAGCGGAGCTTTCGGATCTCCTGTCGGCGCCGGAATCTTTGCCACGATCTGCTCTAGTACATCTTCGATATTCAGTCCTGTTTTTGCAGAAATACGCGGTGCATCTTCCGCCTCGATTCCGATGACATCCTCAATCTCTTCTATCACCCGTTCCGGATCCGCACTTGGAAGGTCGATCTTATTAATCACCGGCACAACATCCAAATCATGATCCAATGCCAGATATACATTTGCCAATGTCTGCGCCTCTACTCCCTGTGCCGCATCCACGACAAGAATCGCCCCGTCACACGCCGCAAGGCTTCGGGAAACTTCATAATTGAAATCCACATGCCCCGGAGTATCAATTAAATTAAATATATATTCTTCACCATCTTTTGCCTTATATACAATACGAACCGTCTGCGCTTTGATCGTAATTCCACGCTCGCGTTCCAATTCCATGTTATCAAGCACCTGAGACTGCATCTCACGGCTTGTCAATAATCCGGTCTTCTCAATGATCCGGTCTGCCAATGTTGACTTTCCATGGTCAATATGCGCAATAATACAAAAATTTCGTATTTTACTCTGATCTATTCCTGCCACTGTTATTCCTCCAACTATTACTTTCTCACAATTTTTTATTATAACGTAATTTCAAACGGGATTCCACTATAAAAACATTATTTTGCGGAATACTTCATTATAAACAGCTCTACCCCAAGCATATCACTCAGCCGCCCCGTCTTGACAGCCTCTTCCATATCCACGCTGTCTTCAATAATTTCACGAAGTGCCTTGCTTGAAAATGCCCTTGCCTGCTCCTGATATTTTCCCACTACAAATGGATGCAATCCCACTTTTGATGCAATCTCTTTTCGTGGATATCCTCTTTTGTCCATGTCCTTAACTTCCAAAAGCAGTCGAAACTGTCTGGTCAACAAGAACAAAATTCGCATCGGCGGCTCTTTCAGCGCCACTAGATCATAATAATAATCAAGTGCCTTTCTCTGCTGCTTTTCTGCAACTGCATTGACCATATCAAAGATCTGATTTGTAATCTGTGTCGTACAGATCTCTTCCACATCCTGTGCGGTAATCTCCGACTTGTCCAATGTATAGCAGAATAATTTTTCCAGTTCCCTTTGGATATTCTCCATATCAGTTCCAACCTTTGTCAAAAAGAACCGAATTACCTGCTCCGTGACCTGCTTATTCTCGCGCCTCACACTCCCCGCAATCCACCGAAGAAGTGTCGACTCATCCTGCCGTCCGAGCTCCACGACCCTTCCTTTATCTTTTACCGCCTTATAAAGCTTCCCTCGCTTATCGATCTCACTCTCGACAAAAATCATAGAAGTGGTCTCCGGAAGTTCCTTGATATAATCCGAAAGTTCCGGAGACGCATTCTTAAAAAATCCGCTGTTTTCCAAAATAATCAATCTGCGCTCTGCAAAAAACGGCAGCGTCTCAGCAAGATCAATGACTTCTTTCGCGTTAATTCCTTTTCCTTCATAGTATGCGTAATTCATCGTATCATCCGGTGGAACAATCGCATAGTGCAGCTTGTCTTTATACTGTTTTTTTAAATATGCCTCTTCGCCATACAAAAGATATATCTGTTTCAATTGTCCGGTTTTCAAATCTTCATTCAGACTTTTCATATTCACTACACTCCATCTACTTTATCTTCTCTTAGTCTAAATGCAAGCTTCTGAAATGTCAATGAAATCCGACAATCGAAAGCGTATTTCCATCACTTTTCAATGTGATCGCCCCATTTTCAATTGTACTATAAACCGCACTGTCTATAGCGTTCAGTCTCTCCAGTGTCTCTTTATGCGGATGCCCGTATCGGATTCCTTTCCCAGCCGAGATTAGCGAAATATTTGGCTGGATTATCTTTAAAAGCTCTTCCTTGGTCGAATTTTTTGACCCGTGATGTGCCACTTTCAGCACCGAATACACCTTTTTTTCCACCTGCTCCAGCAAAATTTCCTCCCCTTTTTCCTCAACATCACCTGTACAAAGCATACCAAACTTCTGATAACAGATATCAAGTACCATAGAGGAAGCATTTCCGATTTCCCCTGGGAACTCCTCCTCTGGTTGAATGCAGGTCACCTGAAGATCCCCTTCCTGGAGTCTCATGCCGGGACGAATTACCAACACCCTTATTCCAGCTTTTTTTGCAAGTGCTGAGAGTTTTGTTAACGCCTCATCTTGTTGATAAGTTGCCGGAAGCACAAGGTTTTTGATTCTTACCCCGACATCCTGTCTTGTGATCATCTCCTCAACGCCACTGTAATGATCACTGTCTCCATGCGAGATCAGGACATAGTCTAAAGTTCCAATCCCCTGTGATTTCAAAAAAGGTTCTATCCGATATTTCCCTACTTCTTTGACATCACTGCTTCCCCCGTCAATCAGGTAAGTTCCATTTTTCGGTCCTCGAAGCAGAATACCGTCTCCCTGTCCCACATCAATTACCGTCACGAAAAGCTTTCCTCCTGTCCCATGACCGATGGAAAACCAAAACAGAATCATTGGAAACACACACCACACACTCCTTCTAAGAAACCGAAACAATTCTTTTTTGTTACATTTCAACACAAGAATAACACTCCCAAATACGAAAAGATAGTAAGCACTGATCTGCCACCACGCCGGCTGTCCAAACACCATTCTCGCCCCCGGCAATCGTCCTGCGAATCGACTCATCCACTCAAACAGTTCCAAAAATATTCCACACACTTTTACCAAAACCATACCTATCGGCTGACAGATTGGCAAAAACAAGCTGCCGATAAGTCCAAGTCCCAGAACCCACGACATCATCGGTATCACTGCTATATTCAATAAAAGTGAATATAGTGGAAATTCAAAATAAAAGTACAAAAGCACCGGAAACAGCATTAGATTAATGCCTATGCTCGCATACATCCCTTTCACAATCTGATATTTGCACGGGAACAGTTTTTCTATTGCAGGAAGAATGGTTAAGATCCCAAGTATCGCTCCGTATGAGAGTAAAAATCCGGCGTCTGCAAGGTATAATGGCTGCCAAAGAACAGTCACTGCCCCTGCGAAGAATAATCCAGTAGCCATATCATAGACTCTTCCTGTCATATCTGCACCAATGCGAAGTAAAAGCATAATCGCAGCACGTATCACTGACACAGATAAACCGATCATTAAGACATACAGAAAAAGCAGTATACCAGATCCGATCCCGGCAACAAAATAAGGACTTCCGACTTTTCGAAAAATCTGAT
>OGCU01000809.1_pt1 | contig 12667 bp, 12 predicted proteins | sample 1570251 | NCBI WGS metagenome assembly OGCU01 (sample SAMEA2582182, study PRJEB24529) | metagenome | biome: Human gut stool | place: China | collected 2011
GAATAGTAAAGGAGTAAGAATAGTAAATGAAATTTCTAAAAGAATGTTAAAAAAAAATTTAAATATAGAATTTTGGTTATTAGGAAAAATATATGAAGATGAAAAAAATCATATTTCTAAAGAGGAACTTTTAGACTGGGAACAAAAAAGTAATATCAAATATTTAGGGACTTCTAAAGATGTAAGAAAGCAAATAAAAGAAGCGGATTGTATTATATTTCCTTCATTTTACCGAGAAGGAGTTCCAAGGTCATTAATAGAGTCAGCCGCTATGGGAAAACCTATTTTAACTACTAAAAATGTAGGATGTAAAGATATAGTTGAAGATGGGTATAATGGCTATCTTGCGAAGCCTGAAGATATTGAAGACATGTTAGGAATAGTAGAGAAGTTTTTAGATCTTTCTGAAGAAGAAAAAAAATTGATGGGATTAAATGGAAGAAAAAAAGCAGAAAAAGAGTTTGATGAAAAAATAGTAATAAAAAAATATTTAAAAGTCATAAAAGAAATAGAAGAGGAGTATTAAAAATGAAAGTTTTTTTAATAACTGGAGGAGCAGGCTTTATAGGCTCTACAATAGCTGAAAAATTATTGGAACAAGGAAATAAAGTAATAGTTGTAGATAACTTTAATGATTTTTATGACTATAACAGAAAAATAAGAAATATATTAGAAGCAACTGGAAATTATGGAAAAATTAATGAAATATTGGAAAATTCTTCAAAAGATGAAAAAATAGAAAAATTAAAAAAAATAGTAAATTCAGAAAATTTTGTTCTTGAATATGCTGATATAAGGGATATGGGAAAAATGGATAAAATATTTTCTGAATATAAAATAGATCTTGTATTTAATCCTGCTGCTATGGCAGGAGTTAGACCTTCATTGCTGGATCCTTTGCTTTATGAAGAGGTAAATATAAAAGGATATATGAATCTATTAGAACTTTGTAAAAAATATGGAATTAAAAAATTTATACAGGCTTCATCATCTTCAGTATATGGAAATAATAAAAATGTTCCTTTTAAAGAAACAGACATTGTAGATTTTGCGATTTCACCTTATGCAGCAACTAAAAAATCTGGAGAGGTACTTGGACATGTATATCATAAACTTTATGATATTGATATGATTCAACTTAGATTTTTTACAGTATATGGACCAAAACAAAGACCAGATTTAGCAATTCATAAATTCACTAAGATGATTTTAGCTGGAGAGTCTATTCCTTTTTATGGAGATGGGAATACTAAAAGAGACTATACATACATTGATGATATAGTTGATGGAATATTAAAATCAATAGATTATTTATTTAAAAATCAAGATGTATATGAAATATTTAATCTAGGAGAATCCCGTGTAGTATCTCTAAAAGAAATGGTGGAAACAATAGAGAAAGTTTTAGGGAAAAAGGCAGTGTTGGATAAACAGCCTATGCAGCCTGGAGATGTAGAAAAGACATATGCTGATATATCAAAAGCAAAAGAAATATTAGGTTATAATCCTAAAACTAATTTTGAAGATGGAATCAAAAAATTTGTTGATTGGTATATGAATTACTAAAAAAGGAGCAGAATATGATGAGGGTAGGAGTAATAGGAACTGGATATGTTGGATTAGTCCAAGGTGTAATAATGGCAGAGTTTGGACTAAATGTCATTTGTATGGATGTATCGGTGGAAAAAATAGAAAGCTTAAAAAATGGAATAGTACCAATATATGAGCCTGGGCTAAAAGAACTTTTAGAAAAAAATATGAAAGCTGAAAGAATAGAATTCACAACAGATATGAAATATACAACAGAAAATTCAGAAGTAATATTTATAGCAGTAGGAACACCACCAGCATTAGATGGATCAGCAGATCTTCATTATGTATTAGATGTAGCAAAAGATATTGGAAAATATATGAATGAATATAAGATAATAGCTGATAAATCTACAGTACCTGTAGGAACAGGGAAATTAGTGAGAGAAACTATTCAAAAAGAACTTGATGAAAGAAAAGCAAATTTTGAATTTGATATAGTATCAAATCCAGAATTTTTAAGAGAAGGAAAAGCAGTAGAAGATTGTTTGAGACCAGATAGAGTAGTAATAGGAACAGAGAGTGAAAAAGCAAAAGAAATAATGAAAAAAGTGTATGATGTACTTTTTATAAATGAAACTCCCTTTGTATTTACTAATATAGAAACAGCAGAAATGATAAAATATGCATCAAATGCTTTTTTAGCAGTAAAGATATCATTTATAAATGAAATAGCTCTTCTTGCAGAAAAAGTAGGAGCTAATACACAGGAAATAGCAAAAGCGATGGGAAAAGATGGAAGGATATCACCTAAGTTTTTACATTGTGGACCTGGATATGGAGGATCGTGTTTTCCAAAAGATACAAAAGCTATTGTAGATATAGCTAAGAAACATGGAGAAGAGATGTATGTAATAAAAGCGGCTATAGATGCAAATGAAAAACAAAAGAAGAAAATGGTAGAAAAGATAATGAGAGAAATGGATGGAGTAGAAGGAAAACATATAGCAATCTTAGGACTTTCATTCAAACCAGATACAGATGATATGAGAGATGCGCCAAGCATAGATATAATAAGAGGACTTGTAAATGCAGGAGCAAAAATACAGGCATATTGTCCAGAAGGAATGAAAGAAGCAAGATGGAGATTAGAAGATTGTGAAAAAGCGATAACATATTGTGCAGATGAATATTCAGCAGTAAATGGGGCAGATGCAGTAGTATTAGTAACAGAATGGAATCAATTTAGAGGAATGGATTTAGGAAAAGTAAGAGAAAGAATGAATGGAGAATATTATTTTGATTTAAGAAATGTATATGTAAAAGACCAAAAAGTGAGAGAAATATTTAATTATCACCCAATAGGACAGGAGTAGAAAATGTATGAAAATATTATTTATTGCTGAAGGTTGTCATCCAGCAACACAAGGAGGGATACAAACCTTTGGAAGAGTTTTGAAGAAAATATACAAGAAAGATCTAAGTTTTTTGGCATATGCAACTCCAAAGAGAGAAAAAATTTTTATAGTAGAAGATGTAATCGAAATATTTACAATGAATATATTTGGGAAAATATTAAATAAATTATTAAAAAATAAAATCAGAAACTATTTAATAAAAAGGGAAATAGAGAGGATTAATCCTGAAATTTGTATTTTAAGATCACCACAAAATTTAAAATTAATAAAAAATAAACATATAAAAAAAATTTTAGTTCAACATACAAATTTTGATATATATATATATTCAAATGATTATTATGGAGGAAATGATAATTTAATTGATTTATCTAAGAATCAGCTTAATTATTTTATTTTTTTATCAAAATATGATAAGGAAAGATTTTTAGAAGAACTTAATTTTCCAGTTGAAAAAGCAAAAGTAATTAGACATTCTTGTGAAATAGAATTATTGAAAGAAAAAAAGGAAAAAAATAAAGAATTGATAATGATTACTAGATTAGACAATAAATACAAAAGGTTCGATTTAGTTATAAAAGCTATGAAAAAATTACCAGAATTTAATTTGAGAATTTATGGAGATGGTCCAGATAAAAAATTATTGAAAAATTTGATTAAAGAATATCAATTAAAAAATGTATTTTTATGTGGAGGAACTAATAAAGTTAAAGAAAAATTGGATGAAGCAGGGATTTTTGTAATGACAAGTGATAACGAAGGATATCCAATAAGCACTATAGAAGCAATGAGAAGAGGATTACCTATCATTTTGAGAAATACATTTGAGGCAGCTCAAGATATAGTAATAGATAATGGGATATTATTAGAAAAAGAATGGAATGAAGATAATTTTATAGAAGTTGTAAGAAAAGTATATAATAATTATGAATTTTATTCCGAGAATAGCATAAAGCTAGGGAAAAGATATGATTTTAAAAAAATAGACAATGAATGGCAAAATTTAGTGAAAGATTTAGAAAAAGATAAAAAATAGAAGTTATTTTAGGAGAAAAAATGAAAAAAGTATCTGTAATTGTTCCTGTTTATAATGTAGAAAAGTATATTGAAAAATGTATAAGAAGCATTATGGAACAAACATTAGAAGAAATAGAAATAATCATAATTAATGATGGATCACCAGATAGAAGTTTAGAAATAGTAAATAGATTAAAAGTAATAACTAAAAAAAATGGAGGATTATCTTCAGCCAGAAATGTAGGAATAAAAATGGCAACTGGAAAGTATATTCAACACATTGATGGAGATGATTGGGTTGAAAAAGATTTCTTGAAGAGCATGTATGAATTTGCAGAAAAAGAAAACTTAGATATTCTAATTTCAGATTATTATAAAGATTATTCTAATGGAAAAAAAATTTTAAAAAAAGGAAAGAAAAAAGCAGAACAAGTTATTTTTAATTCAAAAGAATACCTAAGAGACTTTTTTTATGATAATGATGCACCAGCAATGTGGAATAAATTATTTAAAACTTCATTGTATAAAGAGAATAACATTTTTCATCCTGAAAATATTTTTTTAAAGAACAAAATGAAGACTGGGATGATTCATTATATAGATTAAGTATTTATCATTTAAATGATTTTTTATTTTTTAAACCAGTATTTACTAATAAAGAATATATAAATGGTTATAAAAGTTTTTTATTACTAATATCAGATAAAAGATTTGATAAAAATCAAAATATAATGAATAAGATAAAAGTTTTTTTTATAAAAATATTGAAATATTTTCCATATAAAACAACTTTTTTATTTCTAAATAAAATTATAGTTTTATTAAATAATTGCAAAAAGATTAAAAAAGATATTGATTTTTTAATATTTACTGATATAATAAAAGCAATTATTAATTCAGTAGATTATTTAGATGGGAGTAGATGATTATGCGTACATATTTTAATAGATTTAGCAACCGTATAATTTTAATTAGCTTAGCTATTATTATGATGCACGATGCGTCATCTAATATCTCAGCTAATTTTGAGTGAAGACTTTGATTCATCGTGCGTCTAGTATAGATTACATAACTAATAGTTGCAGCGGTGAATTGACTATATACTTTTTACCCACACTGCTCAACTAGCTTTGTGGGTTTTTCTTTACTCTAATTTATTGAATTACATATTAAGGAGGAATTTTATTATGACAGCAAAAGAACCATTAACAACTCTTGATTGGGACAACTTGGGATTTGAATATATGGATCTCCCTTATCGTTATCGCGCTTATTGGAAAGATGGCGAATGGCATAAGGCAGGTTTAACTGAAGACTCTACACTTGCAATGAATGAAGGTTCAACAGCTCTTCATTATGGTCAACAAGCTTTTGAGGGTATGAAGGCTTATCGTACAAAAGATAATCATGTACAATTATTCCGTCCTGACCGCAATGCCGCTCGTTTACAAGACAGTTGTCGTCGCTTATTAATGCCTGAAGTTTCAACTGAAATGTTCATTGAAGCATGTAAATCAGTTGTTCGTGCAAATGAAGCTTATGTTCCACCATATGGCACTGGCGGTACTTTATACTTACGTCCATTAATCATTGGGGTGGGACCTAACATTGGTGTACATCCAGCTAAGGAATACATCTTTACTGTTTTTGCTATGCCTGTTGGAAATTACTTCAAGGGTGGTATGGTTCCTACTCGCTTCTTAGTTTCTAACTATGATAGAGCTGCTCATAAAGGTACTGGTGCAAGTAAAGTTGGTGGTAACTACGCTGCTAGTTTACTTCCTGGTGACAAAGCCCATAAAGAAGGTTTCTCCGATTGTATCTACCTTGATCCAGTTGAGCATAAGAAGATTGAAGAAGTTGGTTCTGCAAACTTCTTCGGTATCACAAAAGATGGTAAGTTTGTAACTCCTAAATCACCATCTATCTTGCCTTCTGTTACTAAGTACTCTCTCTTGTATCTTGCTAAAGAACGCTTTGGTATGGAAGTTGAAGAAGGCGACGTTTATATCGATGAATTGGATCACTTTGCAGAAGCTGGTGCATGTGGTACAGCTGCTGTAATTTCTCCAATTGCTGGTTTCCAAGTTGGTGACAAGTATCATCAATTCTACAGTGAAACAGAAGTTGGACCTGTAACTAAGAAATTATATGATGAATTAACAGGAATTCAATTTGGTGATAAGCCTGCTCCTGAAGGCTGGGTTGTCCGCGTTGACTAATTAATTATTCTTGCTAAGTCAGCGTAAACCATTAAAAAACAATCTGCTACTTTGTAGTTGGTCAATGCTTAGCAAGTCAATAATTATAATTCCTCAAACTTAATTAAGTCAGTATGTCAATTCGCATACTGGCTTTTTTATATGTTTTTACTTATAGATTAGATTGCACTTTAATAATAAATTGTGGTATTCTTAATGAGATATATTTTAATATTTTATAATTTTCAGGAGTGTCGCCTATGCTAAAAAAAGCATTTATTTTTATTGTCAGTTGCTTATGTACTTTATTAATTTTTACTAACTTGAATAATAATCATGTTAATGCAGACACTAAAACCTACAATATCGGGACAGATGTTACTTATCCCCCTTTTGAATTCGCTAATAAGAATAATCAATATGTTGGAATAGATATCGATTTAATGAAAGCTATCGCTAAAGAAGAAGGATTCAAAGTTAATATTCAACCAATTGGATTTAACTCTGCCGTTCAATCCTTACAATCCGGACAAATTGATGGGGTTATTGCTGGGATGGCTATTACTGATGAACGTAAACAAAAATTCGATTTCTCAAAGCCATACTATAAAACAGGTTTCATCATGGCAGTTGCTAAAAATAGTAACATTACCAGCCTTAAACAACTACGTGGCAAACGCGTTGCTTTAAAAACTGGTACTGCCGCTGCTAACTATGCTCTTTCATTGAAAGACAAATATGGTTTTAAAACTGTAACTTTTGATGATTCCGACAACATGTACAATGATGTTGTTAATGGAAACTCTGTTGCTTGTTTTGAAGATATGCCCGTAATGCAATATGCAATTCAAACAGGTACTAAGTTGAAAATCGTTACTAAACCTGCTCAAAGTGGTTACTACGGTTTTGCAGTTATGAAAGGTAAGAACCAAGAACTTCTACATAAATTTGATGATGGTTTAGCTAAGTTAAAGAAAAATGGTGGTTATGATAAGATCGTAAATCGCTACATCAACCAAAATACAATTGCTGAACAAAAGAAAGCTAACGAAAATAGCAACAATGAACATACCTTTATTGGTTTGTTAAAACAAAACTCTGGCGTTTTCCTTAACGGTCTTTGGAAAACAATCTACCTAACTATTTTGGGTATTATCGGCGCAACTATCTTTGGGATTGTCATTGGTTTCTTAGGAGTAATTCCTAACAAGTTCGCTCAAGGCATTTCAACTACTGTTATTTATATCTTCCGTGGTCTTCCATTGTTAGTACTTGCCCTCTTCATTTACAATGGTATTCCTAGCTTAACTGGTACTAAGATTCCTGCTTTCATAGCCGGCATCATCACCCTTACTTTAAACGAAGGTGCTTATACTGCTGCCTTTGTTAAAGGGGGAATTGAAGCTGTCGATAAAGGTCAAATGGAAGCTGCCCGTAGTTTAGGATTATCATTTGGTAAAGCAATGAAAAAGATTATATTACCACAAGGAATTAAAATTATGGTTCCTTCATTCGTAAACCAGTTTATCATTACTTTGAAAGATACTTCTATTCTTTCTATTATCGGTATTCTTGAACTTACACAAACTGGTAAAATTATCATCGCTCGTAACCTTGAAGGTTTCAAAGTTTGGGCAATTATCGGATTAATGTACTTAATCGTAATTACTGTTTTAACTTGGATTTCTAACTATTTACAAAAGAAAATGAATAGCTAATAAAAAATGTCGTTACTTGTAATAAGTAGCGGCATTTTTTTGAAATCTTATTTTTTCTTCGTACTTTAAATAAGTCAAATACACTTTTGAAAGGATAGAATTATGGATAGAATACAAGAAGCCAAAAAATTAGAACGTGAACAGATTATTAAAGAAATCATTCAAAAACTCTCACACAAAGGATATCATTTAAACCGTATTATTACGATTATGCTTGATCTAACTGAGTTCAAAACTTACGAAATTACTAAATGTTATCACGAAATGTTTCTTAAATAAATTAATATCTCCAATCAAAAAACTACTAGGTGCCTAAACATCTAGTAGTTTTTACTTCTATTACTTATCTTCCCCATTACGAACCTTTGCCATTAAGACATCGCATTTAGCTGTTCTAATTACATAAGATGCAACAGAACCAACAATCATTCTTTGTACAAAGTTCTTACCAGTAGAACCAACTACGATTAAATCATTACCGTATTCTGGTTGAAAATCTTGTGTGATAACTGCTTTAGGATTACCGAAACGTAGGTGAACACTAACCCTATCTGCATCTAGATTATATTCAGCTACAATCTTATCCTTAAGTTTTAACATATAGCCTTCATTTGCTTGTTCAATTTCATAAATCTTTTGACCGTCAAGAGCAATCCCCGCCCCACCGTATTCAAGAGAATTTAAGTCTAAAACACGTAATACATCTAGATGAGTGTGGTCATTTCTCTTAGTAACTTCAATTGCTGTACGTAATGCTGCGTCTGCCCCTTTAGAACCATCAATTGCAACTAAGACACGTTTGTATTCTTGAGCCATAATAATCATCCTTTCTTTTGAATGCGTTTTATTTATCTAAGTTTATAATAGCCCTATACCCCTAAAAATTCAAGCTTTTTAATGTTTTTCGTCGAATATTCATCACAAATTTTTTCCAATCTATGTAAAAACAGCACCAACAAAACTGCTGTCTTACAGTTAAGTTAGTGCTGTTTAATCCTATATATCTAGTAATTTCTTAGAATTTAAATTATTTATCTGCATCCTTTCTTTCACTGATTACTAATTCGCCATCTTTCATATCAGCTAATAAATGTTTTACATCTACATTATCCAAGTAGAAGTCTGTTACTTTATCACGAATTTGTTGTTCAATGACACGACGTAATGGACGAGCACCCATTGCTTCATCGTAACCTTGTTCGATAAGATAGTTCTTAGCAGCATCAGTTACTACCAAGTCAAGACCTTTCTTAGCCAAAGTCTTGTTTACTTCGTCTAACATCAAATCAACAATTTCTTTCAAATCTTCCTTAGTCAAATGTGAGAATTCAATTACGGCATTGAAACGATTCAAGAATTCTGGACGGAAGTAAGGAGCAATCTTCTTCATAATGTCCTTGTCTTCTTTTTCGTCTTTGCCCATTAAATCTTCGTTACCAAAACCAGCGTTAGATGTTGCGATAATAACTGTATTCTTGAAGTCAATAGTATTACCTTGACCATCAGTTAAACGACCGTCATCTAATACTTGAAGTAATAATGTGATTACTTGTGGGTCAGCTTTTTCAATTTCATCTAGCAAGATAATTGAATATGGATTACGACGTACACGTTCAGTCAAAGTGTTACTATTGTCGTCATAACCTACATAACCAGCTGTTGTACCAATCAATTTAGATACGGCAGTTCTATCAGAATATTCTGACATATCCAAACGAATAATCGCATCTTTAGAGCCAAACATATCCAAAGCTAATTGCTTAGCTAATTCTGTCTTTCCGACCCCAGTTGGTCCAACGAATAAGAAGCTACCGATTGGGCGATTTCCTTCGTCAAAACCAGCACGATTACGACGGATAGCACGAGCTACTGCATTTACAGCTTCATCTTGACCAATAATTTTGCCCTTTAATCTCTTGCCGATTTCCTTTAAGCGTTCGATATCACTAGCACCCATCTTGGATACAGGAATACCTGTCAAACGTTCTACGGCTTCAGCAACATCATTAACTGTAGCTGTTACTTTTTGAGATTCAGAATGGTTATCAATCTTCTTTTGCAATTCTTCAATCTTTGTCTTAGCATTTAAAGCTGCTTCATAATCTTCCTTGTCAGCAGCTGCTTGTTGCTTTTCTTTTTCATCTTTAATTTGATTTTCTAATTCTTTAACATCTGTAACAGGATGCTTTGCAGCAAGATGTGCAGCCGTCATATCTATCAAATCAATAGCTTTATCTGGCAAACTTCTTTGTGGTATATATTGAATTGAGTAGTCCACAGCAGCCTTTAAAACATTATCTGGCAATACAAAATTGTGATGCTTTTCGTACAAGTTTCTGATACCTTGTAAAATCTTAAATGTATCTTCTGGACTTGGAGCATTTACCGTAACTTGATTGAATCGACGTGCCAAAGCTGCGTTCTTCATAATGGTATTACGATATTCATCTTGAGTTGTAGCACCAATAACTGTGATTTCACCTCTAGATAAAGCTGGTTTCAAAATATCAGCTAAACCTTTAGAGCCGTTGTCACCGCCCATACCACCAGCACCTAAGATTTGATGGATTTCATCAAAGAATAGGATCACATTTCCTCTATCTTTAACTTCCTTAATTAAGTTTTGAATATTTTCTTCAAAGCTACCACGATATTGTGTACCAGCTTCTAAGCCAGAGATATCAATACTGATAATTTCTTTATTCTTAATTGAAGCAGGTACATCGCCATTCACAATTGCTTGTGCCAAGCCTTCAACAACTGCTGTCTTACCAACACCAGCATCCCCTACTAGAACAGGATTGTTCTTCGTACGACGTGCTAAAATTTCAGCAGTCTCTTGAATTTCTTTGTTACGTCCAATAACTGGATCTAACTTGCCTTCACGAGCTTCTTGAGTTAAGTTACGTCCTAATTTAGCTAAAATTCCATCTTTATTTGGAGCTTTGCCTTGACTGGTCATTTGATTATTATTTGGTAATTTTCCGGTCTTACGATATTGAGCAAATTCTTCTGGGGTCACTTCACGACCATTAATTAAATAACGACGTTCAGAATTAATACCATTCATACTTCCCATCAATTCATTAAAAATATCATCCATATTATTAAAGTTATCAAAAGGTGTGTTATTCATAAAGAATCCCTCGTTTCTGTTATTTTCTTATTCTTAATTTATTAATTTGCGCAACCAAAATAGCCCCTAAATTAACAACGACGACTGCTGGAAACTTACGGACTTATGGTACTGCGACTATTCATTTAATTATCATCACTCAAATAATGCTCTTCAAGTTCTTTCAATACTTGCCACATCGCTTTGTTTTGCGATTGTGCCAAAGCATCCAAATCTCTTAAATTCAGAGATGTCGCACTTGTTTGCTTCTTGTTAAATGACTTGTGCAAGGTCGTGTACCCATAACCTGAATATTTGGAAACTTGATAAATCGTCAGCTCCTTGGAGTTCAAGTAAGCTTTGATATCAATCTTCATATCCATCACTTCCTTACATTTTTCATTATACCACTTTTGTGATATATGACAAGTGTAAAATACCAAAAAAGTGAAATAATTTTTTTAATAAAATAAAAATTGGTTGTTAGCGATTTTATTTCAAAAAACACTTCATTTTTAATCTTTTTATAGTATAATGCTAATAAAATTAAAAATTATCTAATTATACAGAGGTGATATTATGTTTAGTAAGATAGGTCAATTAATCTTTGACAATGAAGCTGTTGCTAAGACTTCTGACTTTACTATGGGTTTAGAAATTGAAATGCAACGTGTTGATGATACCGGACATCTAAGCCAGGAGCCTTATCCGTCAGCTATTGGAGATGAGAAAACTAACCCTTGGATTACAAATGATTTCTTAGAAACAATGTCTGAGGTTGTAACACCTGCAGCTAGTCACGCACTTGATGCAATGCATTATCTTTACGCCATCAATAATGTGCTACGTTCTGCATTAGCTCCAGGAGAACTACTCTGGCCACTTTCAATGCCGCCTAAATTGCCTAAAGATAAAAGTACAATTCAAACTGCTAAAATGGGACCAGTAAAAGAAGCTTATTTCAAGGAATTCATCAAGCGTCACGGCTTTTCCAAGGGTACTCCATGTGGTGCCCATATTAATTTGAGTATTGATGATCATATCATTGACTTGGTTTTAAAGAATTTTCCTGAGCGTTTCAAAAATAGAATTGAAGTCCAGAACTATCTTTATACTGTTTTAGCTCAAGGCTTTATGCGCTATCGATGGCTTATTACATATCTTTTTGGTGCTAGTCCAATTGCTGAAGCCAACTATTTCGACAAAGAAGATGAACTTCCCCATCCTATTAGAAGTATTCGTCAAAGTTCTTATGGCTTTGGTACTCGATTTAGTGGTTGCTTTGTCGATGTTCAAAAATATGTTAAACGTATTGAAGAAGGACTTAAACAAGGAGTATTGATTGCTGATCATGATTTCCATAGCCCTGTTCGCTTTAAAGGGACTAAAGATTTCAGAGATCTTCCTAAAAAAGGTGTTCAATATCTTGAATTAATAATGTTGGATCTTGACCCTAGTAGTTCTGTAGGTGTTAGAACTGGCACTCTTCGCTTCATTCGTCTACTTTCTAGTTATTTCATCATGCACCCTGCTTTAAAGCCTGATGAAGTCGACCAAGTTCTCAGTAAAGCTGATGAAATGAATGAAGATGTATCAGTAGAATTACCTACTGACCAATGTAAATATCAAAATAAGGCTCGTGCTTTTATCAAGAGTCTTGAACGTTTT
>OGCU01000821.1_pt1 | contig 12505 bp, 6 predicted proteins | sample 1570251 | NCBI WGS metagenome assembly OGCU01 (sample SAMEA2582182, study PRJEB24529) | metagenome | biome: Human gut stool | place: China | collected 2011
TGGTGGGATAGGGATAATAAAATTTTATTTTTACAAAGAGATGGTTTTAAAAAATAAAGGTTGATTTTAATAAAATTTTATTATATAATTACTATGTAAACGAATTGTATCAGCCAAGCCTCTAGGAGTTTCCTATGCGTCTCATGGGCTGATTTTTTTTTAATCAGATTCAGGGGGTAAAGTGAAATACACAAAAAAATATCTGACATATGAAGAACAAATAGAAAATATAAAAATGGAGAAATTTTTGGTTAGCGATGAAGATAAATTAAGAAAATTTCTTGAAAATGTGAACTACTTTAAGTTAAGAGAATATTTTAAAAAATTTGAGGTAACCGAAAAAAATCATGGAAATATATCAATTGAAAAAGTGATGAATCACTATTATTTTAATAGAGAATTGAGAAGTATTCTCTTTAAAATGAGTGAGAAAATAGAGATTTCAATTAAAAATAAAATTGCATATACCATTGGGAAAAATTATGGAGCATTTGGGCATACAGATCCCAAAACTTTCCACGAAACTTTTAATCATGAAGAATTTTTAAGAAGACTCATAGCTGAAGAATCTAGAGGAACAGAGGACTTTGTGATAGAATTCAAAAATAAGTATGATGAAGAGAAATTTATTCCGGTATGGATAGCTGTTGAAATTTTGACATTTGGAACAATTTCGAAGATGTTTGATTTTATGCACAATAAAGACAAAAAAGAGATAGCCAGAAGTTATGGAATAAATGCTCCTATATTATCCTCGTGGCTGGCTAATTTAACTCTAATGAGAAATTTTTGTGCTCATAATAGCCAAATATGGAATAAAAACTTTAAGCCAATTGCTCAAAAACCGACATGGAATATGAAAGATTATAATCCAAGAAGAGTAGCAGGAATGGTTTATATGATGTGTTATATGATAAATCAAATTAATGATTCATATGATTATTCTGATTTAAAAAAATTAATTATAAACCATGCTGAATCAAGTCCTGAAATTTTAAAGGAGTTAGGATTTTTAAATATTGAGAGTCTGGAAACACTTTAAAAATTGATAAAGATTGACAGATGAGTAAAAAAAGTTATTCTAAAGTTGATCGTTCTATATGAGTTATTTGAAAAAATACGGATATAGACTATAGAGAGTCTCCTTTGTCTGAAGGGGGCTTTTTATATTTTTAAGAATTGGAATCATTGGAAACCGTATGTGGATCTTCGTCTCTGACCACAATTGCATAAGATGTACATTTTTTAGCAATTTCAATTTGTTTGTTGCATCTGATTTTATTATTATTTTCATTTTGAAAGTGCTAAAAAAAGTTGCTCAAATTTATATTATAATAGAAAAGCCTCCCACTCGAAAGTAGAAGGCTCTTTGCTGTGTGTGATAACTATAGCCCATCACCTACGGGTAGTTTGATGAATAAAAGCCCATCAAGGAAATTATCACAGCTTATAACTCCCATAGTCCTTTTATGTCACTATGGCGACATTCTATATAGTTCATTTTAACACAATTAATTGTAGTCGTAAATCAAAAATGCCCAGATACTATTTTGAAAGGTAGAATTATATTCGCTTATGGGAGTGGATTTTTAATATTGTAATACAGCAAGTGAAACAAAAATTGGGAAAAGATATTAAAAAATATATAGAAATAAGAAAAAAACTATAGATAAAGAGAATGGTAAAATAAAAAAATTGAGACATTTGTTCTAGAATTAAATAGGGCTAAAGGAGAGCAGAGTATTCTGAAGTTAAGAATAAATTGCTCTTTTTTATTTGATTTTTAATATTATCTCATAGCAAGTGACGGCAAGAAGTGATATAATTTTCATAAGAAAAACAAGGAAAGTAGGGGGGCAAAATGGATGATTTAACATTTTTTACCAATGAACAGGGAAAATCATTAGCTGAAAGGTTTTCTAAGATTTTGATAAACAATACCAAGTACTTAGATGTTCTAGTCGGATATTTTAGGGCATCTGGTTTTTACGAGGTCTATCAAGCTTTAGAAAAAACAGAAAAAATAAGAATTTTAGTGGGGATAAATGTAGATAAGAAAATTGCCAGTATGTATTCACTAGCACAGGGTGGAGATAATATTGTTCTATCAAATAAAGATGTAAAGAATATAACTACTGATAAAGTAATAGATGAGATGAACAACTCAGAGGATTCCTTAAAAGTAGAGGAAGGAATCAAAAAATTCATAGAGTTGATTCAAAATGGAAAGTTAGAAGTAAGGGTTTATCCGAGAGATAAGATCCATGCGAAAGTATATATAATGAGAAAAGATTTAGAAAAGTCTGAGGATTTTGGAAAAGTTGTAACGGGATCAAGTAATTTTTCCTACAGTGGATTAAAAGGTAATCTGGAATTCAATGTAGAGTTAAAGGATAGGAGAGATGTTGAGCATGCTCTGGAAAAGTTTGAAGAGCTATGGAAAGAGGGAGTTGAGATCTCAAAGGAATATATAGAGACTATAACTCAAAAAACTTGGATAAATGATGAGATAACTCCATATGAACTATATCTGAAATTCCTCTATGAATATTTCTATGAAGAGATTAATGCTGATATGAGGGAGTTTAAAGGGGAGTTTCTTCCAGATGGATTTACAAAGTTCCAGTATCAGATAGATGCAGTTAATCAGGCAAAAAAAATTCTTAATAAATATAATGGAGTATTTCTTGCAGACGTAGTTGGACTAGGAAAGACATATATAACAGCATTATTGGCTAGAGAACTGAAGCATGGAAGAAGTTTGGTTATATGTCCACCAGTGCTTCAAGATTATTGGAAAAGAGTTCTTGAAGATTTTGGAGTTTCTGCAACAGTAGTCTCACTGGGAAAATTGGATAAGATAATTGATGAATATCCAAATGACTATTTTAGACATATATTTATAGATGAGGCACACAGATTCAGAAACTCAGCAACTTCAAATTATACTAAGCTTCATCAGATCTGCGTTGATAAAAAAGTTGTTCTTATTTCTGCAACACCTCAGAATAACTATTCGTCAGATCTTTTGAATCTGATTTCCCTTTTCCAACAGAGAAATAATTCTAACGTAATTGAGGACAATCCAGATATTGAGGATTTTTTCAAAAAGTTAGATACCAAAGAAAAGAAAGCGATAAAGCTCCATAAGGATGCTAATACAGAAGCAAGTAGAGAAAAATTGGATAGAATAATTGATGAAAACTCAAATGCTATAAGAGACAAAGTACTAAGAAAAATTATGGTAAGAAGGGTTAGAAGTGAGATAAAAAAATATTATAAAGATGATATGGAAAAGCAGGGACTTGTATTCCCAGAATTAGGAACACCAGAGCAGATAATCTATTCATTTGATGAGAAAATGGATGCAATCTTTGAAAATATCTTAACTTTAATAACAAGTCTGAATTATTCAAGATATAAAAGTTTAACTTACTTGAAGAATCCTGACTCAGATACAAGAACCCTTATGGTAGGTCAGATGAATATGAAAGGATTCATGAAAGCACTACTACTAAAAAGGTTAGAAAGTAGTTTCTTTGCCTTCTCCAATACTGTTAAGAGATTTAAAGAGTCCTATGAAAAATTCTTGGAGATGTACAATGAGGGAGTTATATACATAAGTAAAAAATATAATGTGTATGATTTGCTGGCAGATGAAAATGATGAAAAACTGATGAGACTAGTAGAAGAAGAGGAAATTGAAAGATTTTTAGTAGAGGAATTTGACGACAAGTTTAAAAGAGATTTAGAGTCAGATTTGGAAGTATTAAGAAATATCTATTTAGAGATTGAAAAGATAACTGTAGATCCTAAACTGGATTATTTCATAAAAGAGCTCAAAACTAATAGCATCTTAAAAGGTACAAAAAAAATAATATTCACAGAATCTCAAGAGACAGCTAATTATCTGAAAGAAAAATTGAAAGAGGCATTAAATCAGCCAATTATAGAATTTACTGGAAGTTCAAACATCTCTTTAAAGGATAGAATCCGTGCCAATTACGATCCCAACTATGAAAAGGCTAAAGAGGATAGATACAATATTCTGATAACGACAGATGTACTGGCAGAGGGAATAAACCTTCATAGAGCAAATGTACTTATCAACTATGATCTTCCATGGAATCCAACAAGAATAATGCAGAGGGTAGGAAGAATCAACAGAGTAGGAACAAAATTTGACAAGATATATGTATTTAATTTCTTCCCTACTTCAAAATCAAATGAGCATCTAGGATTAAGAGACAATATTACGAGTAAGATAAATTCTTTCCAAAAGACTCTCGGAGATGATTTTAAATATCTTACAGAGGATGAAGTAGTTGGAGGGCATGAACTTTCTGGAGAGCTGCTTTATTCTCAATTAAATAAGAGACTGGATGTAGAGGATGAATGGGAAGAATCAGAGCTTGAATATCTGAAAGAGATAAGAGAGATAAGAGACAGGGATGAAGATCTTTTTGTAAAGATAAAAGAGCTTCCTAAAAAGAGCAGAAGTTCTAAGTATGATTCTACAATCGAAAAACCTAGTGTAATATCTTTCATAAGAGATGGAGAGCTGAAAAGGGTATATATCACAGATCAGGATATAAATACAAGAGAGCTGACATTTTTTGAAGCAGTAAAGCATATAAAATGCAAGATGGAAGAGGCTAAAATTCCTATGGGAGATGATTTCTATGAACTTCTAAAATGCAACAAATATTACTTTACCGAATCTAAAGAGAAAAATATAATCCAGACACCTCAAAAGAAAGCTGGAAAAGACGCAGAGTTTTTGAAACTTGTGAAAGCACTGGACAGTTATAGAAAGTTCTCGGGAGATGAGGAGAAAAAAGTTAAAAAGATAAAAGAGTTAGGGGAAGCTGGAATCATTCCTAAGGATATTTTGAAAAAAATAGTAAATGAAGCAAATGATATTATGAAGCGTGATCCTAATCCACATAAAATATTGGAACATGTTTTTAATGAGATTCCAGATGTTTACAGAGAAACAAAGAAAAAAAATATAGATATAACAACAGGTAATGTAGAGGTAATATTATCTGAATATTTAGCATAAGGGGAAGAAAATGGATGAGAAGGAAAAATTAAGTTTAATCAGCAGTCTGATAGAGAATAGATTTAATATAGAAAGATTTTCAGACTTCGTAGCAAGAGTTTTGAACGTGACAGTTAGAGATAGAAAACCTTCAACTGCCATCTGGAAAGAATATAGAAACTACATTGAATCATATCAGATCCTTGGGGATTATACAGACAAAGATGGACAAAAAAATTATATAATTGTGGTAAAAACTAAGGATAGTAAAGATCCAACAAGGGCAAAAGGTAAACAGAGAGAGATAATTGCTAAGATATTGAGAGAATATAGAAAAGCTGGAGCATTAGTTGCATTTTATAATGACTCTGATTCCCATTGGAGAATGGCATTTGTAAAGTTGGAATATACTTTTACTGAAAAGGGAATAAAAGAAAAATTAACTCCAGCAAAAAGACTTTCTTATGTGGTTGGAGAGGGTGAAGCTAGTCATACAGTAAAAAAACAGATGATGACTTTGACTAAGATAAATGATGCGATTAGCTTAGATGAATTGGAAAAACTATTCCAGCTTGAGAAGGTAACTAATGAATTCTTTGATGATTATAAGAAAAAATATTTGGATCTGAAAGAGTACTTGGAAACAAATAGTGAATTTATGGTAGAAGCAAAAAGACAAAACATGGAAAATCCTGAATCTTTTTCAGAAGGTTTTGCAAAAAAATTAATGGGGCAATTGGCATTTTTATATTTCCTTCAGAAGAAGGGATGGTTAGGTGTAAAAATAGTTCCTACCGAATTAAGTAACGAAGATTTTAATGCTGTTTATGATAGAGCTATCGGAGATGAGAAAGACATATTATCAGAAGCTTTTTCAATGGCAAATTCAGGAAACTATAAATTAAATCCTTCAAAAGTCATGGAAATGGATATCAAAGATGCTGATAATTTAGCAAGTGCTTTTAAAAATATAGTTAAATTTGAAGAACCATGGGGAAGTGGAGATAAAAAATTCATCAGAACCCTTTTTGAAAGACATATAACAATCAAGAAAAACACAGGAAAAGGCAGAACATTCTTTAATGACTATTTGGAATATATGTTCTATGATGCTCTAAATTTAGATAGAGGAGCAAATCAGTATTTTAAAAGATTTAATTGTAAAATTCCTTTCCTAAATGGTGGATTATTTGAACCGTATGATGATTATGATTGGAAGAATACAGATTTTAAAATTCCTGATGAGATATTCTCAAATTCAAAAGGGGATGGAATTTTAGATATTTTTGATAGATATAATTTTACGATAAATGAAAATGAACCTTACGAAACAGAGGTAGCAGTTGACCCAGAGATGCTTGGAAAAGTTTTTGAGAATCTTTTAGATGTAAAAGATAGAAAATCCAAAGGAGCTTTCTATACTCCAAGAGAGATAGTTCATTACATGTGTAAAGAGTCAATTATTAATTATCTAATGAATGAAGTGGCTGATCTTACTAGAGAGGATATAGATTATCTGATTCAACTGGGAGAATTTACAAAAGAATATGATGAGCATCTCTTTGAGATGGATTATATGAAAGCATTAGAGGAAAAAAATACTATGGTTGAACTTGTATGGGGGATGCCAGAGTTCATAAGGAATAATGCAAAACTTATAGATGATGCCTTAAAAAATGTTAAAGTTGCAGATCCAGCAATAGGTTCAGGAGCTTTTCCCCTTGGAATGTTAAATGAGATAGTTAAAGCTAGAAATACTCTGACTCAATATATCATAATTGCAGAATCTCTTGAAACAAAGGATTTGAACTTTGATAAGTATAGAGTAGTGAGAGATAAAGCATATAGGACTAGATCTCTTTATAGATTGAAAATAGAGACTATAGAAAACTCACTATACGGTGTAGATATAGAACCAAGTGCAGTAGAGATTGCAAAGCTGAGATTATGGTTATCTATAGTGGTAGATACTCAGAATAATGATATAAGACCTCTTCCTAATCTGGATTTTAATTTTATGTCTGGAAATTCTTTACTAGAAGAGTTTGAAGGAGTAAAGTTATTTGATGAAAAGCTACTCAAAAAAAACTTAAAAGAAACTTATACGGAAGCTGAAAAATTAAATGCTCCTACTTTATCATTTCAAAAAGGATTGTTTGGTGGGATAGAGGATCTTAAGATTGATATAATGATGAAGTTAGATGAACTTCATAAGAAATTTTTCAAAGAGAGAAATAATGAAGTTAAGAAAAATATAAAAAGGCAAATAGAAGATACAGAATGGATTCTTATACAGGAAACTTTGAGCCACTCTGGAAATAGCGATAAAATAAAAGAGCTTGAAAAATTAAGGAAACAAAAGAGAAAACCATATTTTCTTTGGAAGCTTGAATTTGCAAGAGTTTTCCAAGAAAAAGGTGGTTTTGATATTGTAATAGGAAATCCACCATATATAGGATTCCATAAAGTTCCTCACAAAGAAGAAAGTAAGAAAATTTTTTATTCGGCTAACGGCAAGTATGATTTTTATGTTTTATTTATTGAAAAAGCTGTTAATCTTTTAAAAAATAAAGGCAATTTGACTTATATTTGCCCCTCTTATTTTTATAAAAGAAATTACGGGCAAAAATTAAGAGAATTTTTATTAAGAGAAACAAATATTAAACTAATTATTGATTTTCAAGATTCACAAATCTTTGAAACGGCTCAAACATACACATGCATATTTTCTACAGAAAAAGAAAAAAGTAATAGAAATAATTTGATAAAAATTAAAGAAAATTTAGATTTTAATGGAAAAGAACTATTATTGGAACAAGAAAATTTAATAGAGCCACAATGGATAATCCAGAAGGATTCTCAAAATGGAATTGTAGAACGATGTAAAAAAAATTCAAAAATTAGTTTGGCTGATATAACCACTTCGATTTCTCAAGGGATAGTAACAGGAAATAATTCAGTATATTTAATTTCGGAAAAAACTATAAAAGAATATGGAATGAATTATAATTATCTAAAGAAAGCTTATAAGGGAAAGGATATAAAAAATGGAAAACTTATAGAAAGTAATCATTATGTTTTTTATCCCTATAATTTTGATAAAAATAATAAAAATGTTCTAGTTGAGGAAAAAGAAATTGAAGAAATGAATCCGCAATTGCTCAAATACTTAGTAGAGCACAAAGAAGAGTTATTGACAAGGGAGTATTTTTTGAAAAGCAATAAAAAATGGTATGAATTATGGAATCCAAGAAAAGCACTTCATTTTTACAATAGAAAATTCGTATTTTCAGAAATAAATAATAAGAATGATTTTGTCTTAACAAATGAATGTTTTTATACAGATAGTGCTTGTGGATTTGAATTGAAAAAAGAATATCAGGAGTTTGAAGATATTATAGAAAAATATCTCAACTCTAATATAGCGACAGATCTTTTAAAGCAAATTTCTGTTCCTAAAGCCAATGGATATTTTATTTATAAAAATTCATTTTTAAAAGATTTTCCTATAGTTATAGATTTAAAGAATGAAGAAGAAATAACTAGCTTTAAACAATTAAAATCTGAAGAAGAAATTGATAAATTTATTTATGGAAAAATTTTTAAAAATGACGAGAAATAGATAAAAATGCTAAATTTCAATTGAAAATATAATAAGATAGTAATTTTGAGAAGATTTAAGAATTAATCAAGATTTGGAAACTTTAAAAAGAAAAAATATTTTTTTCACCTTTTTTTCTTAAAAACAGGTACTTTCTAAGCTGATATCAGGATTATTTCAATCCTAAAAAATCACTAATTCCCTTGTGAAATAAGGATTTTATCGATAAGGAATGGAAAATTTTGACAGCTGAGTAGTTACAAAAAATTGAAATTTACGAATAAATATATGATAGGAGTATTAAATGGATAAATTTTGGAAGTTTGCTAGTATAGATAGAATAGAAGATTTCATGTTTAACCCATCTTTAGAGAGGTTCTATAAATTTAAGATAGATGGAACAGTGAGAGAAAACATCCAAAATTCTTTGGATGCACGTAATTATGCTGTTGATAAACCAGTAGTAGTCACGATAAATCTTGACGAAATTCATGTGAATGAATTACCAGGAATAAATGAAATTTTAGAGAGAATTCCTTTTTTAAAAGGACAAAATGAATATACAAAAGAGACTATTGAAAATATGAAAAAGGTAATTTTAGAAAATAAAATCAATGTAATTTCTTTTGAAGATGAAAATACAAAAGGATTGAAATATACAGATGATAGAGAAGATACCTGGAAAGCTTATGCATATAAAAAAGGAGTTCATAATATAGATCCGGATATAGAAATAGAAAATAATAGAGGAGGATCTCATGGAGTTGGAAAAATTGCTTCTAATGCAGCTTCTGAGCTTTTTTTAATATATTTTTCTAATTGTGATGGTGATGGAAATAAGCATATTGGTGGAACAATTCAACTTATAGAGCATGAATTTAAGGAAAAATATCATAGGTCTACGGGATATTTTGTAGATGATTTTGAGAAAGAAATTCCTTTCGAAAATAATTATAGAGGTATTTTCCAAAAGGATACTAGAGGATTAAAACTCATAATACCTTTTTACAAAAAAGATTTTGGAGATGAATTTGAAATAATAAAAAGCATATGCGATAGCTTTTTTTTAGCTATTGTAGAGAAAAAGTTAGTAGTAAAAATTAATGCAATAATAATCGATCACGAATCAATAGAAAGTTTTATTGAGAATGACAGCTATTATCCTAAAAATCTAGGTCCTAGAAGCACAGAAATGACTCCCCTTTATTATAATACTTTTACTAATGAAGAAAAGAAAGAGTTAGAGATTTTAGACAAAAATAGGAGAAAGTATCATTTTGATCTGTATTTTAAATATGATGAGAGCATAACAAAAGGTAGAGTAGCGATAATCAGAAGCATTGGAATGAAAATAGAAGATTTTAAAATTTCTTCAGCCGCAACAAAACCTTTTAATGCAGTCTTAATTCCTAAAAATTCTGATTGTGATAAATTCTTAAAATCTCTTGAAAATGAATCTCATACTGAAATTTCATGGAAGCATTTTAAAGTAAAGTCACATCAAGAAAATGCTAAATATTTCATTAATAACTTGGATAAAGCCGTAAAAAAAAAAATTGATGACTGTATTAAACAGAATAATGAAACTGAGGGTCAGATTAGAGTTGATGACATTATCTATGAAGTAGAAAATAGTTTTAGAGAAATTTTAAACGAGAAAAACTCTATTATGAGTGTAGGAAATTCAACAATTATAAAAAGGAAACCAGAAAAAAGGAAAAAATCTGAAAATAAATTAGGAAAATCAGGAACTCCAGCAGTGACTAAACAGAGAAAACCTAAAACTATTAATGAAAATGGAGATAGGGAAAAAGATGAGTTATATTCAGTAACTCCTCATCTAATAAGAAGAGCTTTGACTTATAATAGAGAAATTTTAGAGATAGATATGTCATCCAGTGATGAGATAAAGAGTGGCAGAAGAGTTGATCTATCATTAAAAGTAGTTGACGGAATGGGACTTGAATATGGTGATGAGTTTTTTATGGAAGATAATTATTCGACAGTTTATGAACAACCATCAGGGGAAACCAAAATTATAAAAGATAACAAAATAAAAGATATCTTGGTTCAGAATAATAGAATAAAAATTATCTTAGGACTAAAAGAAAATTTTAATAGGTCATTAAAATTTAGATATTATTTGGAGGTTTAAATTGATTTATAATAAAGAAGTTGCCTTTCCATACCCTGTTTTAATGACCGGATTTGGAAATTATAAAGACGATAATTTTAACTTTGATATACTCGCTGTAACTGAAAACATAGATGAATTCAATTTTTCTTATGAATTTGAAATTTCTTCAGATTTTATAAAATCTCTTCTAATAAATAAAAAGGCAAAAGCTGTTCTAATTATAAGATCAAAAGATAATAAATTTTATATTTTAGATACACCTGCCCATGAGAATGATAAATTTTATGGCGAACAAAAAATCAGTAAAAAGAGATTGTCTCTGATCAAAGAAAAAACTAGACTTCAAATATTCATTCAGAGTAGTGAGACAATAAATTACTCTGGCAATGATGATCTTGTAGAATTTTTTGATACAATAAAAAATGAGATTGTAGTTGAAAAAAATGCAGTTATAGCAATCTCTAGTGAAGTTGTTTTTGATAAAGAATCTAGAAAAGATCCGGAGTTGTTCGAAAAATCTATAGATGAAAATTTAAAATCTGAAATTGGGATTGAGTTGACTTCGGATGTTATTGTCATTAAATACAAAAACTCAGATTTCCAGTTTTTTAGTAAAGAATTAAATTATCCCTACATATACATGGGACTTCAGAAAGCACTTTACAGGTTAATAATAAATATAAATAGCCAACTAGAAAATGATTTTGATGAAACTATAAATATTTCGGAATTAAATTCAGATGACTATGAGGGACTTAATTATAAATTATTGTCCTTATTGCAAAATAAAAGTGTCCGAGAATTAAATTTTGATAAAATAGATGAAGTTATTTATAAAATTTCAGATAAAATTATAGAGAAATACGCCAAAGTGATAAAGAGGATTAGTGAAGATGGAAATTAAAATATTAAAAAAAGAATATATTAAAAGTAGCAAACTCTATGAAGACTTTTTGAACGATAAAATAAATGATAATGAAGATAACTTCACAAAAGAAACTGTGGAACTTAAGGAAACAGATGACTTTCATTTTTATCTGAATGAAACTTCCGAAAGAAAAAGAGAAGGTATGTATTTAGAGGGATTTAAAGCTGTAAGTAAAATAATATCGGAAACAGAGAGAAAAATTCATTTTGAGGGAGAGTTTTGGTATTCATATATAATAACTCAAAAAAGAAATTATATATTAGAAAATTACCCTCAAGTCTATGAAAGTGAAAAAAATTTTAGAAATATAGTTCTTAAAAAATTTGACTGGGAAAATTATATTTATAAAATGTTATTAGGAGCTCAATATGTCATCGATAATGTATCGGAAGAAAAAGATCAGGATCGATATTTTAAATTAATTGCTAACAATTTAGATATATATAATTATATTATAAAATCAGAAATTTTTAGAAATGATAAATTTCTTCTCAATATATTAGATATTATAGATAAAAATAATTTAAGTGAAAAATGTAAGGGAAAAATTAAATTCTATTGACATCAGGGGAAAGATGAGCGGTTTGGAAGAAAAGTTATATTTGAATTAAACAAATCATATCCCATGATTTTATCGCCGATGATGACAATGGAAGAATTAGAGCCTCTATTCATAGAAAATTTGAACAAGTATTTGAATTTAGATAATATTCAACCGGCATCAGAAAAAAATAAAATCAAAAAATGGAGATTGCCATGGCAAAAATAAAATATGATATTATTAAAGAGCTAGGA
>OGCU01000833.1_pt1 | contig 12406 bp, 9 predicted proteins | sample 1570251 | NCBI WGS metagenome assembly OGCU01 (sample SAMEA2582182, study PRJEB24529) | metagenome | biome: Human gut stool | place: China | collected 2011
CAGCTGTTCCAAATAGTATTTTCCAACAATACCTGCATGATAAGCAGTGCCACAGGCAACAATAAAAATCTTATTGATACCTGCCATTTCTTCTTCTGTCCAGCCAAGTTCAGTAAATTCAATTCCGTGAGAATCTTTCGGTACGCGCCCAGTCATTGTATCACGGATAGATTTTGGTTGTTCGTAAATTTCTTTAAGCATAAAATGTTCAAAACCGCCTTTTTCAGCAGCCTCTGCATTCCAATTTACTTCAAAAACCTTTTTACTGATCGGTGTTCCATTTATATCCTGTACCCAGACACTTTCTTTAGTGACAGTAGCAATTTCACCATCACTCATAATAAACGTACGGCGTGTCTTAGCAATAATAGCCGGTATATCGGAAGCAATAAAATTTTCGCCTTCACCAAGTCCAATAACCAAAGGATTATCTTTTTTTGTGCAAATTATTTTCTCCGGTTCTTTGGCACACATAAACACCAGCGAATAGGATCCCTCAATAACACGCAAAACTCTTTTTACAGTTTCTTCAAAGTCTCCATCATAATATGCAGCCATTAAATGTGCCACAACTTCAGTATCTGTTTCAGAAACAAATTTGTGCCCTTTGGCAATCAAATCTTCCTTCAGAACCAGATAATTTTCAATAATACCATTATGCACAACAACAAACTCCCCGCTGGCATCAGTGTGCGGATGAGAATTACGGTCGGACGGACGTCCATGCGTAGCCCAACGGGTATGTCCTATACCCATGGTGCCTTCAGGCATATGACCATCCAATTTTTGACGCAAAGAATCAAGACGGCCTACACATTTCTCAACAGTGATCTTACCTTTTTCATAAACAGCGATACCAGCGGAATCATAACCGCGGTACTCAAGCTTGCTCATGCCGTCCAGTAAAAACGGCGCTGCTTGATTATTACCAATATAACCAACGATACCACACATAGTTGTATCCTCCTAAATGTATATTGCCAATTCTGCCACAGACATTTTGTCACCGTCGTTACCGCCGGAATTTGTAGTCTGCTTACGGCCTGCAGCTAGCCGAGAGGTACCCGCTGACTGATCGATAAACCTCTCCCTCGTCTGCCGCCAAAGGCGGCACTTGCGCTTATGGTAACAAGTGTATGCTGAGCACACAACATGCCGCGCAGGCTTGGCTTGTCCCACGCGGCACGTCCTTGTAACCATTGTTATTGTACTATATTTTGACTCTTAGGTCAATGCTGACCAGTTATCCCAGTTCGCTGTTGACAACTTCGGCAATAGCACTTGCTATCTCTTCTAAGCGTTCTTGCTGTGGTCCTTCAGCCATAATACGGATCAAAGGTTCGGTTCCAGATGCCCGTACCAAAATCTGGCCGTTGTCACCAAGCTCTTCCTGATATTTTTTTATAATATTCTTTATAGATTCCTTTTCTTCCCAGCCATGCTTGTCAGCAACACGTACATTAAGCAGAATCTGAGGATATTTTGTCATCATCGCCCCCATTTCTGAGAGTCGTTTGTTATTTTGAACCAACGCCCCGAGAAGCTGTACGGCGGTTAAAATGCCATCACCAGTTTTTGCAAATCTTGAAAAAATAATGTGCCCGGACTGTTCCCCGCCCAAACTATATCCATTTTTCAACATTTCTTCTAACACATAACGATCACCAACAGCTGTTTTTACACAGGAACCGCCATATTTTTTCATAGCTTGATGCAACCCGACATTACTCATAACAGTTGTAACGAGCACATTATCTTTCAGCTGTTTCTTTTTCATCAGTTCCAGTGCGCAAATCAACATCATTTGGTCACCGTCAAGAGCTTCCCCCTTTTCATCTACAACCAAACAACGGTCTGCATCACCATCGTTGGCAATACCAACATCAGCACCAACCTCAACTACTTTAGCCTGTAATGCTTCAAGATGCGTTGATCCACAGCCATTATTGATGTTAATGCCGTTAGGCTGATTAAAAATCGTTACAACCTCAACCCCTAAAGAGCGTAAAATAACCGGAGCAATGACACTGTTGGCACCGTTAGAGCAATCCATCACAACCTTCAGTCCATTAAGTTTACATGGAGCAGCTGCAATAACATGATCTATATACAGCTTATCAAGGCCTTCTTCCACAATAACCTGCCCAACAGAAGAACCGCGGGGATTCTTACTGCATTCTACAGGCAGGCTTACCAGTTCAGCAATCTCATCCTCTACTGCATCCGGCAGCTTATGCCCAGTTTTAGAGAAAAATTTAATGCCATTATCTTCAAAAGGATTATGCGAAGCAGAAATAACTACTCCAGCATTGGCCTTCACTTCCGGTGTCAGAAACGATACTGCCGGAGTAGGCATAACGCCTAAAAGATGCGCGTTACCACCAGCAGAGCAAATACCAGCTGCTAAAGCAGCTTCCAGCATCGTACCTGATAAACGCGTATCACGACCAATAATGATTTTCGGTGTAGTAGTTTCCCTTCCAAAATAAGTTGCCGCAGCGCGCCCTAATTTAAAAGCGAGTTCCGGCGTTAATTCAACATTAGCGACTCCACGCACACCATCAGTACCAAACAAACGAGCCATTTCAAGACCTCCGAACAAAGGATTTTTATTATCAGCTTATTATAAACTTTTTATCACCAAGTGACAAGCCTTTAAAAAAATGGTGTAAATTTTGCCATTACAGCCCTGGCGACATGATAACCATCTAAGGATGCACTCATAATTCCCCCCGCATAGCCGGCACCTTCACCACACGGATATAATCCGTTATGAGTAATTGATACTTTAGTATCATTATTACGCATAATTCTTACCGGCGCAGAAGTCCTTGTTTCGATACCTGTAAGCAAAGCGCCGCCATCCGCAAAACCTTGAATTTTTTTGTCAAAAGCAAGTATTCCCGAACGTAAAGTATCTGCAACAAAGTCAGGAAGAACGCTGTCTAACGCACAAGCGGTCAATCCAGGTCTGTAAGTAGCTTTAATATTACACCGTAAATCAGGCTGCAAATATTTCAAAAAGCTTGCAACATTCTGTGCCGGCGCATTATAACAACTTCCGCCAGCCTTAAACGCCAGCTTTTCATAATACCGCTGAAACTCCATCCCGGCAAGCGGATCCGTACCAAAATCCTGAGGACCTACATTTACAACAAGTGCACTGTTGGCAATCCCGGAATCACGCTGATACATACTCATACCATTTACTACTACACCACCTGCTTCAGATGCTGCCGCAACGACCATACCACCAGGGCACATACAAAAAGAATATGCAGTTCTACTCTTATCCGGAGTATGATGGACTAATGCGTAATCTGCTGCCCCCAGACGTGGATGTCCTGCAAAATCACCATACTGTGCCTTATCTATAAGTTCCTGCGGATGCTCAATCCGTACCCCTATGGCAAATGGTTTTGCTTCAATACCAATTCCAAGCTGCAGCAATCTGGAATAAGTATCACGCGCACTGTGACCACATGCTAGAATAACCGCATTGCTCATGATTTTTTCACCGTCAGAAAGAATTACTCCGCTCAAACTATTTTCTTTAACTATAAAATCAACGACATGGGCATTATAACGTATTTCACCGCCAAAGGCACGTATTTCATTTGTCAAGCCCATAACCATCACACGTAATTGATCTGTGCCCACATGCGGCTTATGTTCGTATAAAATTTCCTTAGGAGCACCCGCCTGCACAAAATCTTTTAAAATTCTTCCCATCACCGGATCATTGACACGAGTGGTCAATTTACCATCGGAAAAAGTACCGGCGCCTCCCTCACCAAACTGGACATTAGAATCTGGATCAAATTTTCCGTCTTTCCAAAAACGCTGCACATCATCCACTCTTTGTGCTACAGGTTTACCACGTTCCAGTATCAAGGGCCTATAACCATACCGAGCCAACTCCAATGCAGCTAACAAACCAGCCGGCCCCGCTCCAATAACCAACGGCCGTCCAACTATTTTTTCCACACCCAAATCAGGTTCAACAAGACTTTCTTCTGTCAATAAAGTGACATCTTTATCCTTAACCAATCGACCTAACTGCTTAGAAGATATTTCTAAATCAATCAAAACATGGTAATTTAAGGAAATATTATTTTTACGGCGGGCATCAACTGCCCGCCGTACTATTTGCAAATTCTCAATATCCTGTTTTTTTAATCCCAGTTTTTTAGCGGCTGCCTCTTTAACAGATGTTTCCTCCAAAAGCGAAACCCTGACATTATTCCCCTTTAACCTCATTAGTAATCCTTTCTCATTCCGCCTCAATATGTACCTTTACCGTATGAGTATCAGCCATTGTTTTTTCAGGCAACAAAAGTACCGCTTCTACATTGCCATTAGCACTGAATTTACCTAAATCTACTGGCTGTGTCTTTACTTCTGTTATACTTTGCAAAATGGAAGGTTCGGCTGTCAATTTCACTGTTGCAGGTTCACAGACTGCACGTTTCATGGTCATTCCGCCAGTTAATGCTCCAGTAGTTTCTACAACTACCGGTACTTCAACTGTAATCATCTGACGTACTAATGAAGCTTTTACCTGTGCTTTAGCAGGTGAAATCTGCAAATCAGGCATTTCCAAACCATTAGCGCTCATCGCTATCAATGTACTTTCAACTTGAAAATCATTTTCTCGCTCACTGACATCAACAGGTGCCACAACTCTAGCCATCTCATTGATACGATGCGTAGCACCTTTTACAGTTACACTGTCAGGAATGACCTCTCGTTTACTTAAAGTAAAATCAGAAGCAGGTATACCGATAACACGCGTATCAACCTCCATTACCTTTTCTGTAACAGAATCAAGATAAGCATAAATATTATTGGGATATACTTCCAACACGGTCCCCTGATTAAACTGTGCTTTAACAGGCAAGGCCTGCTGTCCTATATTTTTGTCAGCAAAATCAACATAGGCCGTAACTTCTTTTTCCGTTATATCACCTAAAACCGTTCTTTGAGCCTGAACCTTAACACGCACTTTATCAGGAGTATTAAGTACAATCATACCTTCCGGGACATTACGCAGTTCCAAATTAACCACATAATTACGTTCTACAAGTGGGTTCTGTTCATTCATAACATACATCCATAACGCACAGGCAATAAGAAACGCGATGACCCGTGCCAACATATTTTCACGATCAAAGAAATTCCCCATCATTTGCCACCCCGAATCTCTTTGATTTTATCATTGATAACCTGTTTCCAATTCAGAGAAGGCTGTACTACAGCAGCTCTTAATAAGCTTTTAATATCTTCGCCGGTCAGATAGCGATGCAATTCACCGTTACGGGCCAGAGAAATCGTGCCGGTCTCTTCGCTGACGACTAAAACCAGAGCATCTGACTGTTCGGAAATACCGATAGCAGAACGATGGCGCGTTCCCAACTCCTGGCTCAGATTACGTGCTTCTGTTAAAGGAAGCAGGCAGCTTGCTGCTACGATACGATTACCGCGTATAACAACAGCGCCATCATGTAAGGGTGTATCCGGTTCAAAAATATTGAGCAGCAAACTATCTGAAATCAAACCGTCAATCGGCACGCCGGTTTCAATTCTCTCTTCCAAACCTGTCTCCCGTTCAAAAACCATCAATGCGCCTATTTTTCTACGACTCATAATTTCCGTAGCATTAGTAACAGCATTCAGCATATCTTCCAGTTCTTTTTCATCAAGTTCGTTATGCTTATGAAATAAACGCCCGCGACCAATCTGCTCAAGCGCACGACGCAGTTCCGGCTGAAAAACTACAGGCAGCGCGACCATGACTACTGTCATACTTTTTTCCAAAAGCCAGGTAATAACATGCAGATTCAGCCATTTACTGATAAATAAAATAACAGCTAAGACCAAAAGACCTTTGACTAAAGTTGCGGCCCGAGTGTTTTTTAACATTAAGTATATACGGAAAAGGAAATAAGCAACAACTAAAATATCCAAAACATCTAAAATGCTTATCGTTTTTAATAATCCCTGCAGCTGCAATAACAAACTCTTCACCTGTTTCCTAAGTATTTTTTAGACAACAATATTCTAATATATATTATAACAAAAAACTCGTGTACTTCGCTATGCGAAATGCACGAGTTTAATATATTTTGCAAAAATTTCTTAAATTAATTATATTCTTGCTTTTAAATCATCTAATACTACCTGCTGTTCTGCCAACAGTACGTCTCCGCGTGAAAATTGTTTAGCATTTTCAGAAAAAGCAGGTCCGCCATAAGAAGTTCTTGCCGCAACACAGTTTTCCGGCTGCAAAGCCTCTAGTAGATCTTCTTCAAACAACGCTGAAAAAGTTTTATATTCTTCAAGCGAAATCTCCGGCAAGAATTTTCCCTGATGGATAGCATAAGCCACACACTTACCTACAACTTCATGGGCCTGTCGGAAAGGTAACCCCTTCCGAACGAGGTAATCAGCAAGATCAGTAGCATTAGAGAAATCTTTGCTGACAGCCTGCTCCATTTTTTCTACATTGACAGTCATCGTAGAAATCATATCGCTGTATACTGCCAGACTGAATTTAACAGTATCGACCGCATCAAAAAAACCTTCTTTATCCTCCTGCAAATCCTTATTATAAGTCAGCGGCAAACCTTTGGCTGTAACCAGCATCGCTTGCAGATGCCCATAAACACGACCTGTTTTACCACGCACAAGCTCGGCAATATCCGGATTTTTTTTCTGCGGCATCATCGATGAACCTGTAGCAAATGCATCATCCAGTTCTATAAACCCGAATTCTGTACTTGACCACAGACAAATCTCTTCACTCAAACGGCTCATATGCATCATCAAAACGGAAGCAAATGACAAAAATTCGATAATATAATCGCGATCGCTGACAGCATCCATGCTGTTGGCATAAACACTGCCGAAATTCAGCTGCTCAGCCACATCAAAACGATCAATAGGGAATGTAGTTCCAGCAATGGCTCCTGCACCAAGAGGCATCATATCAGCGCCAGACCACACCCCCTGCAACCTGCGAAAATCACGCTGCAGCATATTAAAATAGGCCAGCAGATGATGTGCAAAGGTTATAGGCTGAGCACGCTGCAGATGTGTGTAACCAGGCATCAGCGTTCTGTCATGTTTTTTGGCAACTGCCAAAAGCGCCTTCTCAAACTGCAGCAGCAATTCACCGATCTCTACAATCTCACGTTTCATATACATGTGCATGTCTAAAGCAACCTGGTCATTACGGCTGCGGGCAGTATGCAAACGTGCCCCAGCAACGCCAATCCGCTCAGTAAGGCGTGCCTCAATGTTCATATGAATATCTTCTAAAGCCACTTCAAAACTAAAATTACCGGCTTCGATATCAGCAAGAATAGTTTCCAAGCCGGCTACAATCTTTTCCACATCTTCAGCAGGAATAATACCGCATTTGCCCAGCATTTGCGCATGGGCAATACTGCCTCGGATATCTTCGTGATACAGCCGTTTATCAAACTCAATAGATGCATTAAATGCATCTACGAGTTCATTGGTATTTTTACTAAATCTGCCGCCCCAAAGCTTAGCCATTATTTCAGTTTTCCTTGTTTCATCAATGCACGTACAGTCAAAGGCAAGCCAAACAGGTTAATAAAGCCGCCGGCATCTGCCTGATTATAGACTTCATCAGCACCAAAAGTTACATACTCCTGGCTGTATAAGGAATACGGAGATTTAGCGCCTGCAGAAATGATATTGCCTTTATACAGTTTCAAACGTACTGTACCTGTAACAGTTTTTTGTGTTTCATCAACAAAAGCTGCCAAAGCTTCGCGCAGCGGAGAGAACCACATACCGTCATAAACGAGTTCAGAATATTTAATGCCTACCATTTGTTTATAGCTCATAGTAGCACGATCAAGGCAAAGATTTTCCAGTTCATTATGAGCATAATAAATAATAGACCCACCAGGAGTTTCATAAACACCACGGGATTTCATACCAACCAGACGATTTTCAACCATATCACAAATACCAACGCCGTTACGGATACCAATCTCATTAAGATTTTCAACGATAGTGGCCGGACTCATTTTTTTACCGTTAACAGCAACCGGCACACCCTGTTCAAATTCCAGTTCTACATACTCAGCTTTGTCAGGCGCAGTTTCAGGAGTATTAGTTACAATAAAAAGTGCGTCCTTAGGAGCATTCCAGGGATCTTCGAGATCTGAACCTTCATGGCTCAAATGCCACATGTTACGGTCCATAGAATAATCATGTTCCTTGGTAACAGGAATAGGAATATTATGTGCTTCCGCAAAGTCAATGGCATCTTCACGGGAACGGATGCTCCATTCGCGCCAGGGAGCAATAATTGCCAGCTGCGGAGCCAGTGCTTTTACAGAAAGTTCAAAGCGAACCTGGTCATTACCTTTGCCCGTAGCACCATGAGCAACAGCATCAGCACCTTCTTTTTCAGCGATCTCTACTAATCTTTTAGCGATCAGAGGACGTGCAAAAGAAGTACCAAGTAAATATTTCTTTTCATAAACTGCGCCGGCTTTGACAACAGGCCAAACATAATCAGCAATAAATTCTTCCTTCAAATCTAAAATATAACATTTGCTGGCACCTGATTTAAGTGCTTTATCATGTACGGGATCAAGTTCGTCACCTTGACCAAGATCTGCCGTAACTGCTATAACTTCACAGTTATTATAGTTTTCTTTGAGCCAGGGAATAATTACCGAGGTATCCAAACCACCAGAATAAGCAAGCACGACTTTTTTAATGTCTTCTTTTTTCATTGTAGATACAGCCTCCTAAGATGTTTAAATATGTAAGATTTCATGCATAAACTTGTAATGACGAATATGATTATACCACATTTTCCAAAAAATGGAAGAGTTTTTATGAATGTATACCGTATTTTTACTTATAACACTTCATCACTCATCAAAAGTGCCATAATCGCTTTTTGTACATGCAGACGATTTTCTGCCTGATCAAAAATTTTTGATTGCGGTCCTTCCAAAACATCCTCAGTTATTTCCTCCCCGCGATGTGCAGGCAAACAATGCAAAACCATAGCGTCAGGCCGGGCCACTGCCAGCAATTCTTTATTGATCTGATATTCACCCAAAGCTTCCTGACGGATAGATTGTTCTGACTCTTGACCCATACTCGCCCAAACGTCAGTATAAAGTACATCAGCACCTTTCGAGGCTCTGAACAGATCATCGTCAACCTCAATCGTACAGCCTGTATGGACTGCATCTTCCTGGGCTGTCTTAACGATAACAGGATCTGGCTGATATCCCTGCGGACAAGCACAGACCATATTCATACCAACTTTTGCACAGGCATACATCAGTGAATGTGCCATATTATTACCATCACCTACATAAACAAGTTTCCTGCCTTTCAAGACCTCTTTATACTCCATAATAGTAAATAAATCAGTCAAAGCCTGACAGGGATGCAGCATATCCGTTAAACCGTTAATGACCGGAATACTTGCATATTTAGCCAATTCTAAAACAGATTCATGTGAAAAGGTACGAATCATGATCCCGTCAACAAAACGTGATAAGACTCTTGCCGTATCACGTACTGGTTCACCACGGCCAATCTGAGAAGCAGAATCGTTCAAATAAATCGGGTGACCGCCAAGCTGCCAGAAACCAACCTCAAAAGAAACACGTGTACGTGTTGATGCCTTGGAAAAAATCATCCCAAGAGTTTTGCCTTTAAGATATTGATGCGGCTCGCCATTTTTTTGTTTACGCTTTAACTTTTTAGCGACATCTAAAATAGTCGCAACTTCACCCACCGATAAATCGTGAATAGAAATCAAATCTTTATTTCTTAAACCCATTCTCCACCCTCACAAACTTGGTTAAAATTCAGCCAATGCCGCATCTAAAGCAGCTACTGCCTGATCTATTTCTTCTTTTGTAACGATCAAAGGAGGAACTAAACGAATAACGTTACCAGCCGTACAATTAACAATGACCTGGCGCTTAAGACAAGCTTCGACAACCTCTTTGCCATCTTTAGCCAACTCCATGCCTAAAATCAAGCCGCAGCCGCGTATTTCAATAACCTTATCCGGATACTTAGCCATCAGAAATTCCAGTTTCTTTTTGAAATAATCTCCTTTTTCTGCCGTCTGTTCTAGAATATTTTCATTTTTTATTGTAGTTAAGGTCGCATAAATAGCCGCACATGCTAAAGCATTGCCGCCAAAAGTACCACCATGATCACCAGGTTTAAAAACATGCGCCAACCTTTCCGTGACGACAAAACCACCAACAGGGAAGCCACCGCCAATCCCTTTGGCAAAAGTCATAATGTCAGGTTTTACACCACTATGCATATACGCAAACCATTTTCCTGTACGCGCGACACCTGTTTGAATTTCATCAAAAACAAGCAGTGCGTCATATTTATCGCACAGTAATCTTGCTTCATGCAAGTATGTATCACTGGGAACATGAACGCCGCCTTCCCCTTGAATAGGCTCGAGCAAAACACAGCAAACATCTTCATCCATTGCTTCTCGTAACGCTTCCAAATCACCATAAGGAACATAATCAAAACCTGCAGGCAATGGCTCATATCCTTGCTGATATTTTGGCTGACCTGTAGCAGTAACAGTCATCATAGTCCGACCATGAAAGGAATGTACAGCCGTAATAATACGATATTTCCCCTCATTTTTTTGATGGCCATACTTACGCGCAAGTTTTATGGCACCTTCATTGGCTTCAGCACCGCTATTTGCTAAAAATACCCTGTCAAAGCCTGTAGTTTCAATGATTTCTTTAACAGCTTTTGCCTGAATATCAGTATAGTAAATATTAGAGCAGTGCATAAGTTTCGCAGCCTGTTCACTAATAGCTTTTACCAGTGCAGGGTGTGCGTGTCCCAAAGAATTAACTGCTATCCCTGCTAAAAAATCCAGATATTCATTACCGTCAGCATCATAAAGCTTACAGCCTTTACCATGGGTAAGTGCCAGCTGATATCGACCAAAGACCGGCAAATAATATTTTTCTGTTTGGTCGATAATTGTTTTTGCGTCCATTGCGATCCCCTCTAATCCTTTTATTCTCAGCAGTCTTTACAGCTCTTTTACTACTTCTGTCCCCACGCCTTCATCACTGAATATCTCCATTAAGATTGTATGCTCAGCACGTCCATCAATAATATGCGTTTTTTTCGCACCGCCGGAAAGCGCCGTGATGCAGGCCTTCACTTTTGGAATCATACCTCCGTCGATGTTGCCGCGGATGATCAGTTCCTGTGCTTTTTCAAAGCTCAGCGTCGAAATAAAGCTTGCTTCATCACGATAATCCGCATAAATACCTTTAACATCAGTTAGAACCAGTAATTTTTCAGCTTTCAGTGCACCTGCGATCTCACCGGCAACACTGTCTGCATTAATATTATAAGTTTCTCCATTAGCACCCACTCCAGTCGGTGCAATAACCGGTATAAAATCATTATCAAGCAGTACTTCTAAAAGCTCTGTATTGATTTTTTCGACATTGCCGACATAGCCAATATCAACTAAATTTACCTCACCATTTTCATAAACATCTGCCAAATGCTTTTTAGCACGGATAAGTCCGGCATCCTTACCATTCAAACCAACTGCGCGTCCACCCAGAACATTTAAACGGGCAACAAGGTCAGTATTGATCTTACCAACAAGGGCCATTTCAGCTATCCCGACGGATTCTGCGTCAGTAACGCGCAAACCACTGACAAATTGTGTTTTTTTGCCAGCCTTGCCAAGCATAGCAGTGATTTCAGGACCGCCTCCATGTACAACTACAGGACGTAATCCGGCGCATTGCAGGAAAACAATATCCTGCAGCACTTTAGTCTTAATATCATCATTAAGCATAGCGTTACCGCCATATTTTACTACTACAGTTTTTCCTTTAAAATCGCGCAGATATGGCAGCGCTTCCACTAAAGTTTTAATTTCTTCGTTACGTAACATTGACAGTTCCTCCTGTTTTTACGGCAGTACCGGGCCCTGGACTGCCTTTTGTTATTTTTATAAATTTGAGGCGGCCAAAGCTCCCGACTCAGTACGTCAACAAATCTCAGGTATGGTATTCACCATTAATTTTGACATATTCATAGCTGAAATCACAGGTCCAGACTGTAGCACACTCATTCCCTGCCGCCATATCAATGGTCATTGTGATATCATGTTCACTCATGATATCAGTCAAGCTTGTCAGCGGTATATTACAGTTCATACCATTTTCAACTAAACGTACGCCGCCGATTGACAAATTAACTTTATCTGCATTCATTGCTGCACCACTATAACCTGCGGCGCAAACAATGCGCCCCCAGTTCGGGTCTTCGCCAAAAAAAGCAGTTTTAACAAGTGGCTACTTGGCAATTGCCA
>OGCU01000843.1_pt1 | contig 12346 bp, 9 predicted proteins | sample 1570251 | NCBI WGS metagenome assembly OGCU01 (sample SAMEA2582182, study PRJEB24529) | metagenome | biome: Human gut stool | place: China | collected 2011
GAAATAGCAGAACAAGAAAAAAAATATTTGACTCTTCTTTCTACTAAATTTAAAAATATTGGAGAAACTGCTACTGAAATAATCAACCTACAGGCAATCATGAATCTTCCTAAAGGGACAGAGCATTTTCTTACTGATATTCATGGAGAATATGAAGCTTTTAATCATGTGTTGAAAAATGGATCTGGTGCAGTAAGACAAAAAATAGATGAGGTGTTCGGGGATAACCTGAACACCTTTGAAAAAAAAGAGCTGGCCACTGTTATATATTATCCTAAAGAAAAGATAGAATTTCTTGCAAAAGAACTTAAAAATATGGATAAATGGTACAAAACTATTATTTATCGTTTAATTGAAATATGCAGTGTTGTTTCTTCAAAATATACAAGTTCAAAAGTAAGAAAAGCTATGCCTAAAGATTTTTCATATATCATTCAAGAAATAATATATGAAAGAAAAGAATTAAGAAATAAAAGAGAATATATAGCTAATATAATAGATACTATCATTTCAATAGGGAGAGCTAAAGAATTTGTAATAGCTATTTCCAATCTGATTCAAAGACTTATAATAGATAGACTCCACATAGTTGGAGATATATATGATAGAGGACCTAGTCCCCACCTTATAATGGATACTCTTATTGATTATCACAATGTAGATATTCAATGGGGAAATCATGATATTCTTTGGATGGGTGCAGGTCTTGGAAGCAAGGCTTGCATTGCCAATGTCATAAGAATATGTGCAAGATATGGGAATAATGATATTTTAGAAGATGGCTATGGAATAAACCTTCTTCCTCTTGCAGCTTTTGCTATGGAAAAATATGCTGATGACCCTTGTGAGTATTTTAAAATAAAAACAAATAAAAATACTCCATTAAAAGCTCAAATACATAAAGCTATTACTGTCATACAAATGAAAATAGAAGGAAACGTAATTGAAAGAAATCCAGAGTTTGAAATGGAACATAGAAACCTGTTTAGAAAAACTGATTTTAAAAAAGGAACTGTCATAATAGATGGAGTAGAATATGAACTGAGAGATAAAAATTTTCCTACTGTAGATGTGGATAATCCTTTAAAATTGACTCCTGAAGAAAGTGAAATCATGGAAAATCTAAGACTTGCTTTTCTTAGAAGTGAAAAATTACAAAGACATATTAGATTTCTTTTTGCTAAAGGAAGTATATATTTAAGATGTAATTCCAATCTACTCTATCATGCTTGTATTCCTTTAACTGAAGATGGTAAATTAAAAGAGGTTAATGTAAGAGGGCAGAAAGTTAAAGGAAGAGAATATTTGGACCTTGCTGAAAAAATATGCAGAGAAGCATATTTCAATAGAGCTAACAGTGCAAAAGATAAATTAAACTGTGACTATGTTTGGTATATGTGGTGTGGTAAAGACTCACCTATGTTTGGTAAGGACTCTATGAAAACTTTTGAGAGATATTTTATAGAAGATAAAACTACTCATACTGAGAAAAAAAATCACTACTATACCTTCTATAATGAAGAAGCAACTTGTGATATGATATTGGAAGAATTTGATTTAAATCCTAAAATTTCACATATAGTAAACGGACATGTTCCTGTAAAGGTAAAGAAAGGTGAATCCCCAATAAAAGCAAATGGAAAACTCTACATAATAGATGGTGGCTTTTCAAGAGCTTATCAACCTGAAACTGGTATTGCAGGATATACTCTAATATATAATTCTTATGGATTAAAATTAGTTTCTCATGCTCCTTTTGAATCTACAGAAAAAGCTATAAAAGAAGGAAAAGATATAATTTCTTCCAGCCGTATAGTTAATACTAGTCAAAATAGAATAAGAGTTAAAGATACAGATATAGGTAAGGAATTACAAAATCAAATTAATGATTTAAAAAAACTGCTGAATGCCTATAGAAAAGGAATAATAAAAAGTAATGATGAATAAAGCATTAAAAAATTTTAATGCTTTATTCATTTTATTTTAACTAACTAGTGTTATATTACATATGTAATATTACAAAATTCGCGGGAGGAAAAATGAAAAAAAAATTAGGTATACTTGCACTTACTGCTGTATTAGGAACAGGAGCTTATGGTGCATCAATCGACCATATTCAGACTTACACCCCTGAATATTTAGGTAACCAAGCACAAAACGGTATGATAAATAATGTTTCAGTTTATTATAACCCTGCTGGACTTATGCAATTAGAAAGAGGGACATATTTTCATGGCGGAATGCAGATTGCATTTGGTACTGAAGAAATGAAATATAAAGGAAAAAAATATGAGGCTGATTTATTCCAACCTATTCCAAACTTTGCACTATATAGTGTAAGAGATGAGAGAGCTATCTTCTGGACATTTGGTGCAATAGGTGGAGGTGGAGATCTTGAGTATAAAGATGGAGTTGCAGGAATAGCAGTAATTCCTGATATTATTAATGGTTCTCCTCTTCTGGGGCTCACAAATGCAAAAGATATAGGTTCTTCTGCTGAAGGAACAAATATGTATGTACAAAATACTTTAGGTAGAGCATGGATGATAAATGATAAATTATCTATGTCAATAGCTGCAAGAGCTGTATTGGGAATGAGAAATCTTAAAGGAGATTTAAATGTTACAGCTGAGAAAGATGGGCATACCCTTCCTATACATGCTGATATAGATACAGAAAGAACTGCATGGGGATTTGGAGGACAAATAGGATTTAATTATAAGGCTTCTGACAGATTAAACTTAGCTTTAAGATATGATACAAGAGTGAAAATGAATTTTAAAGCTTCTGGTACAGAAAACAAAGCTGGACTTGGAGCTCTATTTGGACACTCTGGTAACAAAGATTTTGATCTAGGGTTTTCTGATTTTTATCCTGAATATGCACCTGGAGTTAAATACAGAAGAGATTTACCAGCTATCTTAGCAGCTGGTGCTTCATATAAGGTAACTGATAGATGGACTATGGCTCTAAGTGGAAACTACTACTTCAATAAAGATGCTAAAATGGATAAAACTAAAAAAAGTGATAGTGTTATCTTAAAACAAGTTAATGCCCAACACTTTGACCCTGAATATGATAATGGTTGGGAAATTGCAGTTGGAACAGAGTATAAACTGACTGATAAATGGACTTGGATAGGAAGTGTCAACTATGCTGATACTGGAGCTAAGAAAAATTCATATGATGACATAGAATATGCTCTGAATTCTATTATGGTAGGTACAGGATTAAAATATAAACCAAATGATACTATGGAATGGGTGGCTACAGTTTCTCACTTCTTCTATGATGGAAAAACTGGTAACTATGTGGAAAAATATCCTGGAAATGGAAAAATTGTTGAGCAAAAATATGATAAGAGCATAAGTGCAGTTGGATTAGGATTTACTAAGAAATTTTAATTAAGATGGAGGAGGAATACAGTGCCTAAAAAAGCCATATTTACAAAAGAACAAATATTTAAGAAAGCCTTTGAGGTGTTTAAGCAGAATGGATTGGAAGCTATAACTGCTAGAAATCTGGCAAAATCTCTGAATTCCTCTCCAGCTCCAATATACAGTTTTTATACTTCATTGGACATATTAAAAAAAGATTTAATAAATAAAGCTAAAGATGTATTCATGGAATATGTAAAAAAACCTACCACAGAATATATATTTCTTAACATAGGAATAGGTGTATGTATGTTTGCAAGGGAGGAAAAACAGCTTTTTCATACTATTTTCCTTAAAGACACTTCATACAGTGGACTTGTAAGAGAATTTAGAGATTTGATAAAAGTTGAGATGTCTAAAGATAGTAGATTTGACAAACTTGATGAAGAGTTCAAAACAAAACTTTTCCTTGACTGCTGGATGTATGCTCATGGTTTTTCTACATTAATAGCTACTAACTATTTTAAAGATGTGTCAGATGACTTTATAAAAGAAAGACTGGTAGAGGGAGCAGCAACTATGCTGTATAAAAGATTAAGAGATTACAATAAAAAAAATTAATTTAATATAAAAGAGGATATGAAGATTAGATTAATTTCTCCCTATCCTCTTTTTATATTACTTATTTACAACATTCTTTGGATTTCCTTCTAAATATGATTTTAAATTATCAAAACAGATATCCATTATATTTTGTCTTGATTCTATAGCGGCCCATGCTATGTGTGGAGTTACATTTACATTTTCACAGTTTGTCATTGGGTCATTCAAAGCAGGTGGCTCACTGCTCAAAACATCTACTCCTGCTGCATATACTTTTCCATTTTTAACAGCTTCTGTTAGATCTTCCCCATTAACTAATGGTCCTCTTGATGTATTAATTATTATCACTCCATCTTTCATTTTTTCTATATTCTCTTTGCATATTATATTTTTTGTTTCTGGTAAAAGAGGACAATGTAGTGTAATTATATCCGATGTCTTAAAAATCTCATCAAGAGATAAATTTATTACATCTGAATGATTATTTTTATCATATACAGCTATATCCATTCCAAAAGCTTTAGCTATATTTCCTACCTCTTTTCCTATATTTCCATATCCTATTATTCCTATTCTCTTCCCTTTTAATCCAATAATAGGCTTATGCCAGTAACACCATTCAATATTATTAGACCATTCTCCTTTTTTTACTGAATCACTGTGAAGAGCTACATTATTAGTTATTTCAAGTATATGTGCAAATGTCATTTGCGCTACACCACTTGAACCATAATTAGGAGTATTAGTAACTATTATTCCCAATTCTTTTGCTGCCTCTACATCTATAGTGTTATACCCTGCTGCTGTTACTGCTATATGTTTCAAATTAGGAAGTTGAAGCATTCTCTCTCTATCAAAAGGAACCTTATTTGTAATAACTATTTCTGCATTCCCAATCCTTTTTAACACTTCTTCCTCTGGTGTTCTATCATATATTGCTACATCTCCAAGCTTTTTGAACATATCCCAAGAAAGATCACCAGGATTTTCTGTATATCCATCTAAAATAACGATTTTCATAATTACCTCCTTAAAAAGTTCTGATTATTAATTTATATCCTATTACTGTAAAAAATTCAAATATTTATTTTTTATTTTGATTTAATGTGATTTAGTCACAGACAAAATTTAAAATATAGTGTATAATAAAAACATAAATAAGAATAAAATATATTTAAAGGAGGAAATGATATGGCAATTTTACATATAACAAAAGAAAATTTTGATAAAGAGGTTTTAAAATCAGATGTACCTGTATTAGTTGATTTCTGGGCTGATTGGTGTGGACCATGTAAAGCTTTAGGACCTATCCTTGAAGAAGTAGAAAGTGAATTAGCTCCAGGAGTAAAGATAGCTAAAATAAATATAGATGAGCAAGAAGAATTAGCTGCTCAATTTAGAGTAATGAGTATTCCTACATTATTACTTTTCAAAAATGGGCAACCAGTTGAAAAATCTGTAGGACTTATATCAAAAGATCAAGTTATAGAATTAGGAAAAAGATAATATAACTAAAAGGAGGTTTTTAACCTCCTTTTTTATTTCAATGCTTCAAGTTTCTTTTTATCTTTTATAATAATGCTTCCTCTTGATAGAGAAACTATTCCTTCTTTTTGAAAATATTTAAGCATGCGTGATACAACTTCCCTTGCACTCCCTAAATTTTTAGCAATGTACTCATGAGTAAAATTGAGAATATCGCTTTCTTTCTCTCTGCTTTGTTCTAAAAGAAAAAAAGCCAGTCTTTTGTCAAAGCTTGTAAAAAGTATCTGCTCCATCGCCCACATGGTTTCAGAAAAATGGCAATTCATTATATCATTTATAAAACTCTCCACTTTTATATTTTTATTTTTCAACTCTTTAAATGCAGATGAACTTATAAGAAATACTTCACTGTCTACCTCAGCATCTACCATTATACTGAAGGTAATATTTTTTAATATACAAGATGCAGTTAAAAGACATGTTTCCTTTTCACTAAGCCTATATAAAGTAACCTCTCTTCCTTCTGGAGAAAGTATATACACTCTCAACTCTCCTTTTTTTATTAAAAGAACTCCTGTACACTCTGTCGAATCATGTATAATAGAACCTGCTTTATATAATTTTAATTTTGTATTATTTTTTATAAGCCTTTTTTCATCAGAAGAAAGTTCATTCCAAAATGGAAATGACTCAGAAAAAAAATTTTCATTTTCTGAATTAATCATTTTTCCCTCCTAATTTGCTTCTTGTCAAATTCAGATATATATTTACAATTTCTTAAAATAGTTTCAATCTCTTTCATTACCATATCAAATTTATTTCCATCTATGCCAGTTTTATCTGTCATAGGATATAATACTGTTCTTTTTATAAAATCCATTATGTCTTCCACTTTTACATAATCTACTTCATCATTTTCTTTTAATATATTTTTTATAAATTTCAAACATACTCCATAAGCTATACTCAAGTTTATTTCTGTTCCTTTTAAAGAGATTATATAAGGGGATTTTACTATAGCAGAATGAAGCACTATCATAAGTTCTTTTAATCTATTTTTTTTCTGTTCATAGTATACTCTTCTGTTGCTCATTTGTTCTAGCCCCCCTTAATTTTATTTTACATTATACCATATTTTTGGAATAATTCAAAAAAAGTCATTACTAACAAGAAAATGAATATCTCAAAAATATAATTATTAAAATAAAAATATACTTGTTATATTCTTTTAATTAAAATAATATAATTGACAATAAGAAAAAATATAGTATACTTCTTTTGAAATAGAATAAATATTATTTTGACCAAAACAATGTCCAAAAAAAGATGGAGGGGTATAAATGAGTAAAAAAACTATTGAAGAGGTTGCAAAAAATATTTGGGAATATGCTGAAATAAGATTTAAAGAATATAAATCAGCAGAAGAATTGGCTGAATATGCCAGAGAAGCTGGCTTTCAAGTGGAAATGGGAATAGGTGGATTAGAAACTGCTTTTAAAGCAACTTATGGTGAAGGTCATCCTGTAATAGCCATACTTGGAGAATATGATGCTCTCCAAGGACTTTCTCAAGCAGAAGATTCTACACATAAGGAAAAAGGAAAACAAGAAATAAATGGTCATGGGTGTGGACACCATTTGTTAGGTGCTGGAGCTCTTTATGGTGCTGAAATAGTAAAAAATTATTTAAAAGAAAATAATTTAAAAGGAACTATTGTCTTTTATGGTTGCCCTGCTGAAGAAGGAGGCTCAGGAAAAACATGGATGATGAAAAATGGAGCTTTTGAAGGAGTAGATTTAGCTCTTACATGGCACCCATTTCCATATAATGGAGTTTTTTCATTAGCTACATTGGCAAATTATCAAGTTTATTTCAGATTTGAAGGAAAAGGTTCTCACGCTGCTGCAAGTCCTCAACTTGGAAGAAGTGCTCTTGATGCAGTAGAGTTGATGAATGTAGGAGCTAATTATCTTAGAGAACATGTAATACAGGAAGCGAGATTTCATTATGCTGTAACAAATACTGGAGGAATATCTCCAAATGTAGTACAACCTGATGCTGAAGTTTTATATCTCATAAGAGCTCCTAAATTAAATCAAGTTGAAGATATATTCAGAAGAATATGCAATATAGCAAGAGGAGCAGCTTTAATGACAGAAACTAAAGTGAAAATGGTTTTTGACAGAGGAACTAATGAATACAAAGGAAATAAAGAAATAGAAAAAATAATGTTTAAGAATTTAAAGAAATTTGAAAATATTGAATATTCAACTGAAGAAATTGCCTATGCTAAAAAATTTAAAGACACTCTTTCTGAAAAAGAAATTACTTCTGAATTTGGCTGGATAGAAAAAGCCAGTGGAAAAGAATGGAAAAATATTAAAGATATGATGTTAAATGAGTATATTTTCAGAGGAAATATTCCTTATGATGAAAATTTCAATTATCTTTTATCAGGTTCTACAGATGTAGGAGATGTAAGTAAAAAAATGCCCACTGGACAAATATTTACAGCATGTTATGCATTAGGTACTCCATCTCATTCTTGGCAGATGGTGGCACAGGGGAAAAATAGCATTGCAATGAAGGGTATGAAATATGCTGGTCAGGTATTGGGACAGACTGCTATTGACATTTTTGAAGATCCAATTCTTTTTGAAAAAATAAAAAAAGAATTTGAAGAAAATTATGAGGAATATGTTTCACCTTTAAAATATGACAAAGTGCCAATAGAATTATAAAATTTCAAGGGGGTTATATGCAACAGATATTTTATGTAATATGTTTTTTAAGTTTTCTTCTTATTCTTGGTGTTTTTATTAAATCTAAAGTAAAAATATTTCAAGAACTTTTTATACCTGCTTCTGTCATTGGAGGATTTATTGGGTTGATATTTGGTCCAGAAGTTTTAGGAAAAGTATTTTCTTTTTCTCTTCCAGCTGCATGGTTAAAAGAAATGGCTCTTCTTCCAGGAATATTAATAGTTCCTGTAGTTGCTGCTGTTCCTCTGGGATTGGAATTTAAAGACAGTAATGGAAAAGGAGTTGTAAGAGATGTAGGATTAATGGGTGGGATACTTTTTATTGCTACATTTCTGCAGGAAATTGTTGGATATTTTGTAAATTTTATATGCACAAGATTCTTAAATATTGATTTATATGGTTCTTTTGGAGTTGAGCTCAATGCTGGTTTTTCTGGTGGACATGGAACAGCTGGAATGATAGGAAGAACTCTGCAGGAAATGAATATGGATTACTGGGCTGTTGCTCAGGGAATAGCTACTACTACTGCTACTTTTGGACTTATTGGTGGAATTCTTTTTGGTATATTTTTGATTAATAAGGCTTGCCGTAAAGGTGAAACTTCTCTTTTAAAAAAACCTTCAGATATCCCTATGGAACTAAAAAGAGGATACTATACAGATATATCTAAACAGGGAAGTATTGGTAGAGAAACTATGCTTTCATCATCTATTGATGCTCTTGCTTTTCATGCAGCAATAATATTTTCAGTATGTGGTATTTCTTATATTATTCTCATGATTATAAAAAAATATAAGATTCCTGTACTTTCTTCATTTTCTGTATGGGCATTTGCTATGGTGATAATGATTATTGTATGGAAAGTTATAAAAAAATTAGGGTTAGAATGGTGTGTTGATACTAAAGTTAAAAGTAAAATAACGAGTATGCTTACTGAATTTGCTGTTGTAAGTGCTGTTGCTACCCTTCCTTTAAAAGCTGTATTTTCATATTTTATTCCAATAATGGCAATGATGATACTTGGATTCATAGCTACTTGGTGGTGTATAAAATATTTCTCATATAAGTATTTTAAAGGAAATTATGCATTTGAAAGAGCAGTTGCAATGCTTGGAACTTGTTTAGGAGTATTTCTTACAGGACTTCTTTTATTAAGAATTTGTGATCCTGAATTTTCTACACCTGTATTAGGAGATTATTCCTTAGGATTTTCTCTTACAGCACTTATAGGACCTATTCTTATGGTATCATGTATTAATCTCAGTCTAGCTTATGGTCCTCTTATTCCTATATTACTAAACATTGGACTTATGGCAATATTCTACATTATTATGGTTGGACTAGATAAAAAAGGAAAAAGTTCATGATAAAAATTGCTGTTATCTCTCCTGAAAATTCACTTCCTTTTATAAAAAAAGGAATTAAAGAAAATGATAAATATTGTGTAGAATATTTTATCTATGAAAATTTAGAAGAAACTGTAGATATTTACAAAAAAAACTTTCATAAATTTGATGTTTTTCTTACAAGTGGTGAATTGGGAAAGATATTTCTTGAAGGAAAACTAAAAAAAATAATCAAGCCTATTTATTCTTTGGAGATAAAAAGAGAAGAACTTTACCAGATACTTTTCAAAATATTGAAAAATAATCCAAATATAAATTTCTCAAAAGTATATATTGATTTCATAGATAAAAGTAACAAAGATTTTTATTTTAAAAATATATTTGATACTGATGAACCTTTTACTACTGAATTCAATATTGAAAATCCTAATTTTTATGAAGATATCTTTCATAATCATTGTATTTTACACAAAGAAGATAAAGTACAGCTTTCAATTACTAGATTAAGTAATTTAACAGAAAGACTTGAAAAAGAAAAAACCCCATGGATTAGATGATAAAAAAATAATTGTTGGAAAAATTAAACATTTTGATTCTAATAAAACTTATAAACCTATATTAGAAAAGCATATTAAAAATTCAATAATTTATGAACTGGATAACGAAATTGAAATAATAATGATAAAGAAAGATTTTATTGATTTCACAGAAAATCTATCAGGAAAAATTTTTTCAACAATAGGTACAATAATAGTAGGTTGGGGCTGTGGAGAAAATATATCAGAAGCCAGACTAAATGCAGAAAAAGCTTATGAAAAAAGTGAAGTATATGGGGAAGAAATCAGTTATTTTCTTGAAAAAGGAAAATTTACAGCTTTAAAGGGATTTAGAAAAAAAGATGTGAGAGATTTTGGAATATATGAAAAACTAAGAAAGTTAAATATTTCTAAAACTCTTTTTGAAACGCTTTTAAAAATTTATGAACAAGATATATGGATAACAGCAGAAGAATTAGCTGGATATATTGGGCTTAGTAGAAGAACTGCCAGCAGAATATTAAAAAAATTAGAAAAAAATAAGCTTGCAGATATGTCTTTATTAGAAGGAAATATAGGAAGACCTTCTAATAAATATAAATTAAATTTTTAGCAAAATTTAAGATAAGAATACTTTTAAATATTAAATTATTTGAAGTATTCTTATTTTTTATTTATGGATAATTTATTCTATGCTATAATATTTTATATAAATACAATATTTATAGAATAATTTTGGAGGGAAAAGTGAACATTAATGAATTACAACTTGAATTAGACCAAAAATTAAAAAATAAAAGTTCTTTTTTTAATTTTATTAAAAATTTGATACTTGAAGAGAATTGCTCTTCTATTTTAGATATGTTTCACAGTTCTCTTTTTAAAGAACTTGAAACTCTTTATGGTCAAAAATTTATTAAAATACTAAAAACTATATGGGGAAATACATTAAATTTCACTTATGAAGTTGACCCTTTAAAACCAGCTTTTAGAGATAAAAATAATATGGAGCTTTATATTCAGCCTGCAATGTTTAAATTATGGTACTTATTGAAGGTATGGCAAAATGATTTTAATATTATGACTCTTATTACACCAGATAATATTTCTAAAAATTATTCTCTTGAAGATATAATTGCTTATGAAATTGATAATAAAAACAATGAACTTTTACTTTTATTATCAACATATATAAAAAGTGAAAAAGATAATATTACAACTGATATAATCAGAGGTATAATAAAAAGCTCTGATTATTCTCTTTATTTGAAATTATTTGAGCTTCTTCCTAAAAAAACTGTAAATAGTAAATTAAAAAAAAATATTCTAACTAATGCTGACCGAGGAAATATTGAGGCATTCAAAACTCTCATAAGTTTTATTTTAAATAAAAAACTATTTTCTTCTAATGAAGTTATAGAGGCTATAGCTGGTTGGACTGGTATTGAATTAAAGTTTTCATCTCCTGAAGAAGTAAAATTATTTTTTATAATAATAAATGATGTCCTTATTGATAAAAAGAAAAGAAATTTTATTTATTCTCAAGGAAATGAGTCTGAATATATTTTCTTCTCTCTTTGGGCTGAAGGATTAAAAGATTTTCCTACAATGAAAAAAAAGATTTTTTTATTTAACGATAGTAAAAATAATATGGAGGTTCTTAACGCTCTTCATTACCTTTATTTAATTGGAACTGATGAGGAAAGAAGAGAAGCTGCAATGCATAGAATGAAAAAGAAAGTTAATCCTCTATATGCTTATTATGTTGTTCAAAATTATATAACTCATATTTCTTATCCTAATCGTATAACTGCATTTAAATATTCACTTAAAACTCAGAGAGAAATGACGCTTCTTTATGATGATACATTTTTTAAAGATAAGAAAACTTTGAATAAACACTTTGAAATATTCTATAAATTAGCAATCGATATGCATCAATATCTATATTCTTATGAAAAACCATTTTGTTGGTCTGAATATATAAAAGATCCAGAAGGTATATTTTATAAACTTTTTGATATTGTTGCTTATGATAATTATCCAGAAGAAAAAATTGATAGACTTTGTGATATTGTAATACATTCAACTGATGAAGTAATGCTTTTCTTTCTAACTCACTTTATAAAAGAAGAAAGAAGCGAAAAACAAAGAAATTTTGTTCTTTTTCTTCTAAAAGAAGGTTCTTCACTTTTAAAAGAAAGAGCAGTTTTTTATATAAAATCATCTAAAGTATC
>OGCU01000847.1_pt1 | contig 12267 bp, 10 predicted proteins | sample 1570251 | NCBI WGS metagenome assembly OGCU01 (sample SAMEA2582182, study PRJEB24529) | metagenome | biome: Human gut stool | place: China | collected 2011
TTCTATTCCATATAAAATCCATAACTTTATATAAACCTATACTTGCTACAGGAATTAAACTAGCTGTATATTGATATACATACTGTGCTTTAGTTTCCCAAAAAGTATGGAAGATAAAGCCACCTATAAAGAATATAACGGCATATAGTAAATAATTTTCATCAATACTTAATTTCCCTATTAAATACAATAATGTACAAATTATCGAAAATAAAAAGATTGTCCATACAATCAATACACTGCCATAACGAATGAATTTATATAACTTACTTTCTCCATCTTTAACATAAATAATTCGCATTATGTCTGTATTTATTTTCCCACCCCATGTAGGTAGTGGCCCATTCCAAATAGATTGATATGTTGAATCTGTCCATGTGGATATTAATTTTAGTCTAAAAATTCTTCTAGTATAAACTTTATGCTTCTTTAAGTAATCTACTCTTATTCTCAAATCTTTTTTTGCAAGTTTTTCTGCCTTGTCTGTATTATAATTGTTATCCGAAAAAGCTCTATCGTTGTAACCAGTATACCATCCAATTCTTCCATTACTATCTTCGCTTAATCCCATAACCACATAAGTAAGTTTGGGAATTCCTCTACTAAGAGAAATATTCCTATTAACTTCATAACTATATATTTTTCCCAGAGCAATATTAACGGTTGGAATAACTAATAATACTCCCAAAGCTAATATTATGTAGTGTTTTTTTCTAAAAATCGCTAAAAAATATACTATAGCTATAGCGACTATTCCTATCTCAAAATTTGGCTTAACCAAATATGCCATACCTGCTAATGTAACAGTACATATGCCATAAATGATTCTCTTCTTACCTTTTTATTTAATGACAATAATTGAGTATATACCGCACCTAATAGAAAAGTTAATCCATATACATTACCATAAACAAATAATGTATTGAATAATAATGGTGTAAACAAAATTGAGATTATAGCTGTTAAATTTTGTACCACCGTGTTCTCATAAACAATTTTTGATATCAACCATAATAATATTATCGAACCAATATTAAATAATAGATTCAAAAAATATAGAAATGTTATATTTTCAGAAAAAGTAGCTATTAATCTTTCAAACGTCACTAATCCTAATTGTAAAGGATGTGCATTTAAGTACTGTCCCTTTTCAAAGTCTACATAATTTCCATTATTTATATTTTTAACTGCATTCCATACCCACATTTGATCGGCATTTCTTAAATATGGATCAGCATTAAATACCAAATACAATCCCGCTAAAATAAAAAGTATCAAAGAAAAAGATAATACTATTTTTGTATTAATTTTCTTTAATATTGGATAATTAGTAATCAAAATCAACAATACTATTAAATATATACAATATAATGCACTTGGTATACGAGATATGTATACTCTTTCATACCAATCAGTAGATATAAGAGTGTTATATATTATTGTTAAAATAAATGTAAAACTAATAAGTATAGTACCTAATATCAATGCTATATTTCCTAAAATCTTTTTCATAAATATTCTCCTACATTAAATAAAGAGTCATTAGTATCAACTAATAACTCTTTACATAAACTCTATATACTTATTTATTCCCATTCAATAGTTGCAGGTGGCTTAGAAGTAATGTCATACACTACGCGGTTAACGTGGTCTACTTCGTTTACGATACGTACTGAAATTTCTTGCAATACATCCCATGGAATTTGTGCAAAGTCAGCAGTCATACCATCGATAGAAGTTACTGCACGAATACCAACTGTGTAATCATAAGTACGACCATCACCCATAACACCAACAGAACGGATACCTGGTAATACTGTAAAGTATTGCCAAATTTCCTTATCCAAACCATGTTTTGCGATTTCTTCACGTAAGATAAGATCAGAGTCACGTACAATTTCAAGTTTTTCTTCTGTAATTTCACCAATTACACGAATACCTAAACCTGGGCCTGGGAATGGTTGACGCCATACTAATTCATGTGGCATCCCAAGTTTTTCACCAAGTTCACGAACTTCGTCTTTAAATAAAGTATTCAGTGGTTCGATTAATTTGAATTGAACATCTTCTGGTAATCCCCCAACGTTGTGGTGAGACTTGATTGTTTGAGCAGTATCTGTACCAGATTCAATGATATCTGTATACAAAGTACCTTGTGCCAAGAATTCAATTCCTTCTAGTTTAGCAGCTTCATCATCGAAAACACGAATGAATTCATTACCGATAATCTTACGTTTCTTTTCAGGATCAGATACACCTGCTAATTTGTTCAAGAAACGTTCTTTAGCATCAACTTTGATAATGTTCAAGCCAAACTTACCACCCAAGCTATCCATAACTTGTTCAGCTTCGCCTTTACGTAACAAACCGTGGTCAACAAAAATACTTGTTAATTGATTACCAATAGCTTTGTGTAGTAATACACCTACAACGGATGAATCTACCCCACCAGATAATCCAAGTAAGACTTTCTTATCACCAACTGTTTCACGAATCTTTTGAATTTGCATGTCGATAAAATCGTCCATAGACCAGTTGCTACGAGCTTGACAAACGTCGAAAGCAAAATGACGTAAAATATCGTTACCATATTCTGTGTTACGTACTTCTGTATGGAATTGTAACCCATAAAATTTCTTAGCATCATCAGCCATTGCGGAAATTGGGCAATTATCACTTGTTGCTGTAACTTCAAATCCTTCTGGAACTTGTGTTACTAAGTCACCGTGACTCATCAACACTGTTTGAGTTTCTGGTAATTCTTTGAACATTACATTTTCTTGATCCTTAACTGTAATAATAGCCTTACCATATTCCTTATTATCAGCACTTTCTACTTTACCACCTGGTAAGTTATGTGCCATTAATTGCATACCATAGCAAATACCTAAAATAGGAATTCCTAATTCAAAAATTTCAGGATCTATTTGGAAAGCACCATCATCATAAACACTGTTAGGACCGCCAGAGAAAATAATTCCTTTTGGATTCATTTCTTTGATTTGAGCGGCTGTAAGCTTATGTGATAGTAACTCAGAGTAAACACCGAATTCACGAATACGACGTGTAATCAATTGGTTATATTGACTACCAAAGTCTAAAACGATAATTTTATCAAATGTTTGCATATCAACATTAGCCAAGTCTTTCACCTCATCTTAAATTTTATTACACTTTGTACCTATTATACATAGTTAGCAATCATTGAGCAATGTTTTAAACCATAACTCATCTCTGACTTAGTATTTTCTCAAAAACAACTCATTTATTGCATGATTTTTAGTTTTATGCATAATTAAGTCTGCACGATTACGCGTTGGTAGGATAAATTCATGTAAATTTTTAAGATTTATCGTCTTCCAAATATTTTTAGCCATCTTAATTGCTTGTTTTCGGTCACCAATTGCATAAGGATAATAATAGTTAGTAGGATTCTTAAAAGCTGTATCTAATAAAGTCTCAAATCTTTCCAGATACCATTCTTCAATTAAACTTTCTTCAGCATCTACATAAATTGAAAAATCAAAGAAATCACTCACATAAATCTGTTGGTTGGTTGGCAATTGTAAAACATTAATCCCCTCAACGATTAAAATATCTGGACTCTCCACTGTTTCATATTGTCCTTTTACAATATCGTAGACTTTATGTGAATATACTGGTGCTTTAGCAGGTAAATTATTCTTAACGTCATTTACGAAACGCAATAATCTTCCCATATCATAACTCTCTGGAAATCCTTTTCTTTCCATTAAATTACGTCTTTTTAGCTCTTGATTAGGGTATAAAAAACCATCTGTTGTAATAAGTTGAACCTTTTTATCCGGATAAACTTCACTTAATAAGCTCTGTAATAGACGAGCAGTAGTACTTTTCCCCACTGCAACTGATCCTGCTATCCCTAAAATAAATGGTACTTTTTGAGCTTTTACTCCTAAAAACTCAGCCTGCCTATCTTGTAATTCCTGATGCGAATCTAGATGTATTCTCAAAAGGTGTACTAATGGCATATAAATATCTTGAACGTCTTTTAAAGAAATTTGATCATTTAAAGATTTTAAGTTCAACAATTCTTCTTCAGTTAATGGAACAATATATTCCTGATAAAAATTACTCCATTCATTTCGTTCTATTTTATAATAATTTAATCTATTTTCCATATTTTTTCTCACAATTGTATATTATTTAACTTTTTCATTATATCATATTATTTTATAATTATATTGCGCTTTCAAAGAGCTAATAACAAATAAATTTAAAGGTGGTAATTAGTTATCTATGACAAATTTAGTTTTATTTGGAGATAGTATTACAGCCGGTATGACTGATGGCTATCCTTCTCCAATATTTTCTAACGAAATTAGAAAATATTTCCCAAATATTGAAATTTTAAACCGTGGTGTCCCTGGAGATCGTACTGACTTGGCTCTTTCTCGTATCCAAGCCGATGTCATTCAAAGTAGTCCTGATATTGTTACTATTTTCTTTGGTACAAATGATGTAACAGATGAGGGTCCAGATTATCAAACTTTTATCTCTAATATCAAAGAAATGGTAACTTTAATTGGGATTAAAAAATGTATTCTCATCACTCCTGGGATTACTGGAATTAGCTTACAGACACTCTATCCTAATCAAAAGTTATCCCAATATGCTCAAGGAATAGTAGCGTTGGCTAAAGAACTTAATATTACCTACTATGATTGGCATAGTGTCGCAATCACTTATAAATCTAGTGACTTACTTCAAGTTGATGATATTCATTATTCCAAAAAAGCTTACGAGCTTCTAGTTCAAGGACTAGTTCCTTTAATCGAAGCTAAAGATAAAATTAGTATAGAAAATGAAGAAAAAGATTTACTAGAAAATCAATAACTATACGCAAATAGCACTTACTCAAACTAACATTGTTAAAGTAAGTGCTATTTTATAAACTACCTTTTTATTTTTAATCTTATAAGATCTTAGCTAAGAAATCTTTAGCACGTTCAGAAGTTGGATGTTCAAATACTTCTTCTGGTGTTCCTACTTCTTGTACGTAACCATCTGCCATAAACCAAATTTGGTCGGCAACTTCTTTAGCAAAGCCCATTTCGTGTGTTACAACTACCATAGTCATTCCGGAATCAGCTAAGTCACGCATAACCTTCAATACTTCCCCTACCATTTCTGGGTCTAACGCACTTGTTGGTTCGTCAAATAACATTACTTCTGGATCCATCGCCAAAGCACGAGCTATCGCTACACGTTGTTTTTGACCACCAGATAAACTATCTGGGAATTGATTTGCTTTATCAGCTAATCCAACTTTAGCTAATAATTCTTTTGCCGTCTTTTCTGCTTGTACTTCATCAACGTTCTTAACTTTCATTGGAGCTAACTTGATATTTTCCAATACACTCATATTAGGGAATAAGTTAAAACCTTGAAAAACCATGCCCATTTTTTCACGTAGGCCATCTAATTCCTTTTCAGAAATATGGGTTAAGTCTTTTCCTTCAAAAATCACCTTACCACCTGTTGGACGTTCCAACACATTCAAGCATCTTAAAAAGGTACTTTTACCAGAACCAGAAGGACCGATTACACAAATAACCTGACCTTGTTCTACTGATTCAGAAATATCTTTAAGAACGAGATTATCTCCAAACTTCTTTTGAAGATTTTGTACTTCAATCATCTTTTTGTTACTCATGTTTCATCTTCCCTTCAAAGTAATTCAAGCCTTTAGATAATGTAAAGGTTAGTACAAAGTAGATTACCATTGTGATAGCCAATGGAGCTACACCTTTATAAGTAGCAGATTGAACTAATTGTGTTTGATACATCAAGTCACCTACACCGATAACTGATACAATTGAACTTTCCTTAATCAAGGTAATAAATTCATTACCTAAAGCTGGCCAAATATTCTTAATTGCTTGTGGAATAACAACATATTGGTATGTTTGCTTTTGACTCATACCTAAACTTCTTGCGGCTTCAGTTTGACCAATTGCGATTGATTCAATACCTGAACGAATAACTTCAGCTACATAAGCACCAGAGTTTAGAGATACAGCGATGATACCAGCTGCCAAAGCAGGTAATGATTGAATAACTGCACCAATTCCGAAGTATACAAACATTACTTGTACCATTAATGGAGTACCACGAATAAATTCAATGTATGCAACTGCTAAACCGTGTAGAAGCTTGTTGTGACCTAAACGCATCAAAGCAAGAATGATACCTAAAACAAAACCAATTAATACAGATACAACTGTGATAATTAATGTATATTCAATACCTTTTGCGAAGTATGTCCAGTAACTAGCCATTGTGTTGTGCTTGCTAGATTGCTTCATATACTTAGCAGCTTCTGGAACGTATTCTTTGTCTAATAAATCTTGTTTCTTAATATCAGCAATTGTCTTGTTAGCAGCTTGTGTTAAAGCTGTTGCTCCTTTAGGGAATGCCATCGCAGCCCCTGTTTCGTTAACGTCAACACTTACTTTAGAGTTAAATGCATATAAGTTAGGGTTATTTTGAACGTAAGCCTTAGCTGTTGGTTCTTCCATCAATACCCCAGATACCTTACCAGATTGTAAAGCAATGATTAAGTTGTTTAACTTAGCTAAACCTTTAACTGTTGCTCCAGGGAATTGTTGCTTAATCAAACTGTATTCCAAAGTACCATTTTGAGCACCAACTGTTTGACCCTTAAAGCTTTCCTTAGATGTATATTTACTCTTATCTTTCTTGTTGATAACAATGTACTTACCACCAGAGTAGTAAATGTTAGAGAAATCAACACTCTTACGACGTTCTTCAGTTGGGTTCATCGCAGAAATAATTGTATCGATCTTACCTGTTTCAAGCGCAACTAGTAAGGAATCGAAGTTCATATTCTTAATAACTAACTTAACGCCTAAATCTTTAGCAAATTTCTTAGCAATTTGAATATCAATTCCGACATATTCAGTCTTGCCATCTTGCTTAGTAGTAAATTCATAAGGTGGGTAATCGGCACTTAAACCAACTACCAATGTTCCCTTTTCTTTTACCTTTTTCAATGAATCATCTGTTGTCTTAGCTGTATCAGCAGAAGAACTGCTAGAAGTTGTATCAGCAGTAATCGCAGCAAATGGTGTAACTACCATCATGAGTACAGCTAAAAGCATTAATATCTTCTTAAAAATTTTCATACTCATAATCTCCCTCGTTAATATAATCTATAGTTTTCAAGTTGATATGATTAGTATACTTTCTATTGTTTATTTATGCAAGTATTTTTTATAATTTTGTATATTTTATTCATAATTTATGTTTAAATTGCATTTAAAATGAATAAAATATATTTATGTAACAGTTTTCTATAAAACAAAAACATCAATGAGCTTGTTTATCTACAAAACTCATTGATGTCTCTTTAACTATTTCATTTTATGTTTCTTTGATGAAACTTGATAGAAGATGAATGCCACTAATCCAAAGAAGACTGGACCAGCAATTGTCCAGAAGGCTGTTTCAAAGTCACCATCCAAAATTGGTTGAACACAAGTAAAGATAATACCTGCTGATAAGATAATTTCAATAATAATTACTAATAAGTTAGTCCAGAATGGATTCTTAAAGGCTACGAATGAATGTTCAATCTTCTTTTTCTTAAAGAATGGGAATGCTCCAACTAAGAATAGATATGGGAAACTAGTAGATACATTTGCCATGTCAGTTAAGATTAAATAGAATCTTTGAGCTGCAGATCCACCAAAGGCTACCAAGAAGATAATTACACAAACAATAATTGCTTGTAACCACATTGCATTGGCTGGCATATTGTGCTTGTTAAGGCGAGTTAATTTTTCAGGCCATAATCTCTTATCTGAACCTAAAATAAATGATTTGATTGGTGAGTATAAGAGAATGAACATTGCACCTAAAAATCCTAGAACTTGTGTTAGAGCTACAAATCTTGTAATTAACATGCCTGTTGTATGAGAGGCAGCTGCTGACCAACCTAATGAGTGTCCTAAGTAGATACCTAATTGGTTAAAGACAATATATGTGATGTTACCTAAGTTTACCCCATGCTTAGCAACAACAGAGTTATAGTTAACACTGAAACCAATCATAAAGATCATGATCACATATGCACCGATGGTAAATAAACTAGCAATAATTAAGCCACGTGGGAAAGTCTTTTCTGGCTTGTCCATACTATCAGTTACACTACCTAAAGATTCCATACCACCATAAGCAAAAATCGCATAAACAACGAATGAAATAATAGCAATTGGTGTTTGGAATTGTGGATTAGGCGAAGTAATAAAATCTTTCATTCCATGGATAGGTTGAGCTAATTGACCATGATTAGCAAAAATAATAATTAAACTAGCAATCAAAAAGATAATGTTAGTTACAACGGTAAAAATCCCACCTAAAGAACCAACTTTAGAAATTGAATCCATTCCTTGTGTTGTAAAGAATGTTGAAATTAAAATGAATAAAATTCCTAAAATACCAATAACTTCAGTTGATGATAGACCTAACATTGACCAATGTTGTGTAGTATCTTTACCAAAAATCAATGCAGAGAATGTTATCCAAATACGTGAAGCTGTTGATACCATCCAGACAATCCAAGATGCTAACCAGATAAAGGTTCCAATGAAAGCTGCACGTTCTCCGATTGATTCAGCTAACCAGGAATAAATACCACCTTTAGCATCTTTAAATGCAGAACCATATTCTGCCATCATTAAACCACAAGGGAAGAAGAAACATACCCCTGCTAAAATATACCAAATAATACTACCGTAACCCATTTGTGCATAAGCATTAGATACATTACCAAAACCAAAGATAGCGGTAATAATCATCATGACTAAGCCAAATGTCGTGATTTTCTTTTTATTTTCTTCCAAAATCTCCACTCCGTTTTATGTATATTTATTAACTACTAAAGTATATTCTCTTTTATGCAATTTGTATTGATTATGATAGATTTTTTATTGTTTTATAATAAAAATTCATTTTTATACCATAAATTTGAATTTTAAAACATAATATTCATGGTATATTTGCATAGTTTATGATTATTCATTGTTTTTTAATTGTAAAAAAATTCATTCTTTCTAAAATTTGTCTAACTTGAAAAATATACCTGTTTCCTGTATGTTTTATTATTATGAAGGAGTGAATATATTTTGGATATTAATGAACATCAACAATGGTTGGTTAAATTCTATGAAAAAAGAGATTGGTTTAAGTATCCACCTCAAGATCGAGTTAATTATATTACAGAAGAGCTTGGAGAATTATCTCGTGCTGTTCGTACAATTGAAGTAGGACGCGATCATCCTGGCGAAAAAATCTTAAATCAAGCTGAAAAAGAAGATAATTTAAGAGAAGAAATGGCAGATGTTATTGATCAGGTATTAGTATTGGCTGCTAAATATGACATTAAACCTGATAAATTACTTGAATATAGCGAAAATAAATTAAAGAAACGTTTTAATATGGATGTTTAGTATATGAAGAAAAAAACTTTATTTTTTCTTGTCGCTTTATTTAATCTAGCAGCTAATTATGCTCATCCCGTTACACCTACATATTTTAAAATGCTTCATCTTGATAATTCTGTCTTTGGGACGGCCTTTGCTGTAATGTCCTTTGGTATCTTTATTGCTTCTCCATTTTGGAGTAAAATTACTGGTTTAGTTAACTCTAAGTCTGTTATCGCAATTGGTTGTATCGGCTATGCCATTGCACAATTCTTATTTGCAGTTGGACATACAACAAGCCTGATCTTAATTGGCCGATTGCTTGCTGGACTAGCCTGTGGCGCATTTTTCGTAGGCGTGCTTAACTATATTGTTAATCTATCGAGTGAAACAAATCGAGGAGCTAATCTAACTCTTAATGCTACTATTCAAACTGTTGCTAGTGCTTTGGGTTACTTTGTCGGTGGAATGCTTGGTGCGTATAATGTTTATCTATCTTTTGCAGTTCAAGTTATCCAACTAACTTTAGTCGGGATATTATTCTATCTTTTACTTGAAAAAGATTCGCAAAGCACTGATAGTTTGCAATTATCTCTTATACTAAAGGAATCAAATCCACTTAAACGTCTCGAAGATGGACGTTTATTTATGAATAAAGCTTTTGCCTTATTATTCTCTGTTTCTATCTTACTGTATTTAGGATATACTGCCTTTGATCAAAGCTTTAACTACTATTTAAAAGATATCTTTAATCTTTCTAGTAGTTTTAACGGAATTTTCAAAGGAGCAATTGGTATTATTTCTTTGATTGTTAATACTTCAATTGGTTTGTACTTGATGAAAAATACTAAGATTAGTAAAAGTCTAATCTATGTACTATTAGGTGCTTCAACTTTAATGGTACTTATCTTATTTAGCCATCATTTAACAGCTTATGTTATCAGTAGTTGTATATTCTATGGTTTCTATGCTTTGAGCACTCCATTACTTCAAGATTTAATTACACAAGAAGCTCAAGTTGAGACACGTAACTTAGTACTAGGATTTTATCAATCAACACAATCATTAGGGCAAATCTTAGGTGCTTACTTAGCTGGAATTATTTATAATTTCAGCCCACAAGCCCCATTCTCATTAGCTTTTCTTGCCCTACTAGGTGCGTTTCTTTGTTCGCTTTTTTATCGAAGAATGTATAGAATTTAACACAACCAAAAAAGCAATTTTGAAAGAGATTCAACTCAATCAAAATTGCTTTTCTTCATGCTTAAATTATTACTTTTGTTCGTTTGTAATTTGAGTATTTCCAGCCACTGTACTAATTTGTCCAGTTGCCCCTTCACTCTTAGCCTTATCTAAAATAGCTTGCATAGATGTTTGTTGCCAGTTTCCATTATTATCATAAATGTATACTTGACCATCTTTTACAGTATAAGTCAATGACTTATCACCATAACCATCTTGCCAATACATTTGATAATAAGTATCTCCGCCAGTTGGTAAAGCAGGTGTTCCCATTTGAGAACGAGATGCTTTGGTTACACCAACTTTAGAATTTGCTGATGGTTGTCCATCTGTTTTAGCGTAGTTTCCTGCATACCAACCTGTTAATGCAGCTTGTTGTTGTTCTGTTAATTCATCTGCAGAAGAAGCTAATGTTTCACTACTACTGCTACTATTAGCCTTTTCATCTACGTTGGAAGAACTGTTAGACTTAGATGTATTATCTGCAACATCTGCATCTTCAGCAAAAACTGCTTTAGCTTTAATCGCACTCTTCTTATGAGATTTCTTTACTACGACGCTACTTTCATGTGCAGAAGTCTGTGCTTGAGATTCGGCACTCTTATTGCCACATGCAGCTAATGTTCCCACTAAGAGTACACTACTAAAAGTAACAATTAATTTGTTTAATTTCATTTTATCCTCCAAATCTACCTGTCAAAACTTCATTACTGATTAGCAATACCATTTCTAATTAACTCTAACGGATTCAACCATGTACCATTATTGTTAAATGAGTTGGCAATAGCTCTCATAATATTCTTTTCGCGAGTTATACCTAAATGTAAGTGTGATGTGTCACGGTAACCAATTACGTCACCTGTATTAATTTGTTGACCAACATACACCTTAATATTACCACGATTACTGAATGCTTCTTGGTAAACAAAGCTATATTCGTCTGATTGAACAACAACATAGTTTTCCAAACCAGCAATATAACCAATTTGTGTAACAACACCACTATGTACAGCATGAACTGAAGAACCTGGATGATCATAAGAACCAAAGTCCAAGCCATCATGGAATCCATTTGTTCGGAACTCTCCGCCTGGATTTACACCAAATAATTGAGCACCTGTAAAGCTACCTTGACCTACAGATGGGAATGGCCATCCCCATGTATCTTGCTTCAATGTACCATCAGAATTAAATGTATAGTTCTTACCATTAATATTAACCGTACCTGTCTTCATGGCTCCATTGAAAGTATCGAAATAATACTTCTTATTGTTAATAGTTTGCCAGCCATATTGCATTTGTCCATTTGATCCATAATATACAGTCTTTCTTTGTTCTGGAATATATACTAAACCAGTCTTCATGGCTCCATTATACGTATCAAAATTATACCAATGTCCACCTATATTTCTTTGACCATATTGCATTTGTCCATTTGATCCATAATATACGGTCTTGTTTTGTTCTGGAATATATACTAAACCAGTCTTCATGGCTCCATTATATGTATCAAACATGTACCAATGTCCATCTATATTTC
>OGCU01000848.1_pt1 | contig 12261 bp, 10 predicted proteins | sample 1570251 | NCBI WGS metagenome assembly OGCU01 (sample SAMEA2582182, study PRJEB24529) | metagenome | biome: Human gut stool | place: China | collected 2011
CTGGAAACGGAACAGGTTCTCCGGCGAAGTAATGTTTGGGCCGTCCTTATCCGGTTCTGTCAGCTCCGGCTTCATGCTGGTCACTATACGGTACAGCAGATTGTTTCCTGCCCTTTCATCAGCCAGCCTGAAGTACTGCTCCCCTATGGCGCTGGTCTCAGAGGTCATCTTAAGTATCTCTTCATCGTAGAAATGAATGCCCAGCTCCTCGGCCAGGCGTTTGCCTGTCAGGCGGCCGCCGCTTCCGTACTGGCGTTCAATGGTAATTACAAAATGCTTGTCATTCATATTGAGTATCCCCTTATTCCTAATCCACAGCCGTGCCCATGACAGGGCCGTGGCCGCTTTCACGTCTATACAATGTCTATATGGCACATCCCCATGGCGCTGAGGGCATTGTGATGGCTTTGAGGCGTTACCCCCGCGCAGCAGGCCCCATCCACCTGTATGGATGTATCAGGAACCGCTGCCTTGAGCAGCATGGCGTTGGATATGACGCAGATATCCGTGCACAGGCCCACCAGCTCCACAAAATCATACTGTCCCCCGGCCGCGTAATCCGCCAGTTCCCTGCTTCCAAAGGTATGCTTCTCAAAACGGGTCCCTGAAATTCCCCTGAGCTCCGGTATCAGTTCCCAGCCCGGCGTTCCCTTGACGCAATGGACCACCGGAAGCTTTCTCCCCTCCATGGTATCCATATAATCGTCAAAATGGGTGTCCAGGGTAAATACCACCTCGTCTCCCGCATCCTGGTACGCCTTTATCTTATCCAGCACATGAGGGACAATGGCCTGGGCCTCAGGACTGCCCAAAGCTCCATCCACAAAATCCTTCTGCATATCCACCACCACAAGTAACCGGCTCATAGAACTTTCCTCCTTGTTGCGAACACGTTTTATTGTAAACACCTTTGTTTGGAACCCAAAATGTTCCTTTCCACACCTACAGTCTACCACATTTCATCAACCAATAAAAGTTCTTTTACACTTTTGTGCGACATTACATGACTTTATATGAGTTTTCAAAACACTCTTGACAAATTCATTTTATTGTATTAAGATACGGATTAATAATATAAACCGTAGAGAAAGAGGAGTAAGCTATCAAAGCTTTAACACAGAGAGCCGCAGGCGGTGGGATTGCGGTATAGGGCTGGCAGCTGAATGGACTTTTGAGGGCGGTCTTGAGGGATTGTATCATCTGTAGGGACCGACGGATTCCGCAACCGTTATACATGCGGCGCATATGTTGGTATGTGTAAAGTGGACTTTTTAGTCAATTTGAGTGGCACCGCGGATTTCATTCGTCTCAATTGTAGCATAGGCTATGATTGGGACTTTTTTATTCCGGCTTTATTCAACAGCACCCCGTCAGAAAGTCCCTTATCCAACGACATTTTTTATCATCCAAATATAGTTTAAAAACAGGAGGAAACAAGATTATGAAAAAAACAATTGCAATGCTATTAACCGCGGCTTTAAGCGCATCCCTCTTATCAGGCTGCGTCTCCACTTCCCAGAACACCACCGCGGCCCAGTCCGCTGAAACCTCGTCCGCTGATACATCCTCAGCCGACGGTTCATCGGCTGACAAGACCGGTAAGTCCACGGCAGAATCTTCTGCTGACAGCGCTTCCTACACCATCGGAGTGGGACAGTTTGCAGAGCATGGTTCTCTGGACAACTGCCGCGAAGGCTTCATGGCCGGCCTGGAAGAGGAAGGCATCGAGGAGGGCGTGAACCTGACCGTGCTTTATGATAATTCCCAGGCTGACGGCGGTACGGCCAGCCAGATTGCAACCAATTTCATCGGAAAGGGCGTGGACCTGATGTGCGGCATCGCAACTCCCATGGCGCAGGCAGAGTACGGCGTGGCTAAGAAGTCAGACATTCCTGTTATTTTCACTGCTGTAACCGACCCCGTAGCCGCAGAGCTGGCCAATGCGGACGGCACTCCGGCAGGCGAGGTTACGGGCACCAGCGATAAACTTCCCGTGGAGGCTCAGCTCAAGATGATCCGTGAGATTCTTCCGGAAGCAAAAAATATCGGCATCATGTACACCACCAGCGAAGTGAATTCTGAATCCGCCATTGCCGAATACAAGGAACTGGCTCCCCAGTATGGTTTTGAAATCGTGGACACGGGCATCTCCTCTTCCGCTGATATCGCCCTGGCTGCCGACACCCTTATAAACAAGGTGGACTGCATCACCAACCTGACCGACAACACGGTAGTTGCCTCCCTTCCCGTTATCCTGGATAAGGCTGCCGCCAAGAATATCCCTGTATTCGGCAGTGAGATTGAGCAGGTGAAGATTGGATGCCTGGCTGCCATGGGGCTGGACTATATCGAACTGGGCAGGCAGACAGGAAAGATGGCCGCACAGGTACTGCGCGGCGAGAAAAAAGCCAGTGAAATGAATTACGAAACCATCAAGGAAGCCGCCTTCTACGGAAATACACGGGTGGCCGGGAATCTGGGCATCACACTGCCGGAAGATTTGACCAAAAATGCAGCTGAGCTGTTCACTGAGATTGCCCAGTAAAGCTCTGTCATTATTATCTGGAGGAACATCATGACAACGATTATTTTAGGTATCTTTGAAGAAGGCCTGGTGTACGCCATCATGGCCCTGGGCGTATACATCACATACCGTATTCTGGATTTTCCGGATCTGTCCGTGGACGGGACCTTCCCTCTGGGAGCCGCCTTTACCGCTACCGGCATAGCCGGAGGTTTCATCCATCCGGCTGTGGCCCTCCCCCTCTCCTTTCTTTTGGGAGCCGTGGCGGGCTGTGTCACCGGACTTATCCATGTCAAGCTGAAGGTACGGGACCTGCTGTCGGGAATCATTGTCATGACCGCCCTCTACTCCATTAACTTAAGGGTTGCGGGCAAGTCCAACCTGCCCATTTTCAGCAAAGATACGATTTTCAGCAATCCCTGGCTGGAGCGCACTATCCCCCAGGCCCTTAAGCCCTATACAGTGACCATCATCCTTCTGGCAATCGTCCTTATCTGCAAGCTGCTCCTGGACGCTTACCTGAAAACCCGGTCCGGCTATCTTCTCAGGGCTGTGGGCGACAATGATCTGCTGGTCACCTCCCTGGCCAAGGATAAGGGCATGGTGAAAATTATCGGCCTGGCCATTGCCAATGGATTTGCAGCCCTGGCCGGCAGCGTGTACTGCCAGCAGAAGGGATTCTTTGAGATTTCCACCGGAACAGGCACGATTGTCATCGGCCTGGCCAATGTCATCATAGGCACTCAGCTGTTCAAACGGTTCGGCTTCGTGAAGTCCACCACGGCTGTTATTATAGGTTCCATCATCTACAAGGCATGCGTATCCCTGGCCCTGCTCTTAGGCGACTTAAGGCTTACCTTTGGAAGCATTACTGTCTCCTTCCCTGTGACGGCCTCGGACTTAAAGCTGATTACATCCATTTTATTCCTCATCATCCTGGTGGCAAGCTCCTCCAGGGGAAAGAAGGTAAAGAGCCATGCTTGAGCTGAAGCACATCAATAAATACTACAATGCCGGTACAGTCAATGAAATGTGCCTGTTTGAGGACTTCAACCTGACCATAAGGGACCATCAGTTTGTGTCCGTGGTTGGAAGCAACGGCTCCGGCAAAACCTCACTTTTAAACATTATCTGCGGCAGTATTCCCCTGGATGAGGGACGGATCATAATCGGCGGAAAGGACATCACCCGGATTCCTGAATACAAGCGCCAGCGCCGCATCGGACGGGTTTATCAGAATCCGGCCATGGGCACCTGCCCTACCATGACCATACTGGAAAACATGTCTCTGGCAGACAACAAGGGAAAGGCCTTTAACCTCAGGCCGGGAACCAACCGGCAGAGACTGGAATATTACCGTGAATCCCTCCGTTCCCTTGGACTGGGACTGGAGGATAAGATGGATGTGAAGGTGGGAGTCCTTTCCGGCGGCCAGCGCCAGGCCATGGCCCTTCTCATGTCCACCATGACTCCCATTGAGTTTCTTATTTTAGATGAGCACACAGCTGCCCTGGACCCCAAGACTGCCGAGACCATCATGGAGCTGACCGGAAAGATTGTAAAAGAAAAAAAACTGACCACCATCATGGTCACCCACAACCTGCGCTACGCAGTGGAATACGGGGACCGTCTCCTGATGATGCACCAGGGCCGCGCCGTGGTAGACAAAGAAGACGAGGAAAAGCAGGCGATCTGCATTGACGACATTCTGGAAAAGTTCAATGAAATCAGTATCGAGTGCGGTAATTAAACTTAAAAATCAGACGGAAAGAGGACCCGGAAACCGCTGTCCCGCAGCCGTGTATTTATGTCTGAGCTGCATATCATATCCGGGGACGGCCAGCTGCGGTGGATTCATATATGCGGCAAACTCCTTAAAGCGGAGCAGGAACTACCCTGCCTCCGCTGTATTTTCCACAATGTAACAGATGCCAGGGACAGGCAGGAAGACGGATAAGGCACCGGCGCCGTACAACGCGGTCATCTTCAGCATCGGAGTCAGCTTTTATCCTGACCATGGAAGGAATTTTTCCTTTCTCTTTGAAAAGGCTGACGAAGTCATGTACCATGCCAAACGAAGATGCAAAAACCGATATTACATATATAAGGAAGATGCACCAGAGACATAAGATTCCCGTCTGGGGCGGGAATGGAGATTATAACGGCGCAATATAAAAGGGCTGATGTCCGGCTAAGAACTTATGCCGGGCATCAGCCCTTCTCCTGTCCTGTAAAATTTCCTGACGGGATTTTAATTATTCTGCAAATAACATAATCTTGGAGGCCGTGTTCTCATCATCTGACCAGACAACACATTTCTTTCCCTGCGTCAGGTCATCCAGAGTCACGATGTTCCTGGTGAGATACGGGAAGATATTGCAGTCCTCCGCCAGTGTGAACTCGGTTCCGTCCGTGGCTGTCAGCACGGATTTGGATGTGGCCGCATCTGTAACCATGGACTTGACCTCCACATAGTCAGGCGCCTTGGCGTCTGCCGGAAGGTTTGTGAAAATCATGACGGCATTGGTCATAGGCGGAAGGCTCATAGTCATGGCTGGCCCTATGTAGGCGTAAATGGTATCTCCGTCCTTCACATCCTCCAGAGCTACCGGGAGACCTGTCATGGCATTCAGGATATAGGTCATATCGTCAGCCACATTCAATATGATCTCGCCGCTGGTACTCATGCCGGACTGATTGTCAATGGAAAGCCTTCCGTCCTCCATCTTTGTCACAGGTCCGTAAATCCGGATGGACTGGGGAATCTCAGGCTGGCTCTCTTCCATACTCTCAATGGCTCCGGTAACTGATTCCACTACCGTGGTGTCATTCATGGTGGTCTCTTCCTTATTCGCTTCTGCTGTCACGGAGCTATCGGCCATTGTCTCGGCGTTGACACCTGCCGAGCATCCGGCTGCTCCCAGGGCTATGGCTGCACAAATTCCCACTGCATATAAATGATATTTTCTCAACATTATCTTCTCCTTTTCATCTGCCTGCCGGAAGCCATGGGCCTGCCGGAAGGCACTTGTTATGTCTGTATGAGAAGTATATATCATTTACTGTCCATATCCAATAAAGTATTTCTTAAGAATTCTGAATTTAGAATGAACCTTATGACAAATGTTACAAAATGTTTTACACAAATACGGTTTATCTTTACCGGGCCATCTCGCTCTGAGGTCCCGCCTGGTTATGGGCGCGGATAATAGTCTGGATTTCCTCCAGGTTGGAAGATGGCAGATCTCCGGGGATGGTGTTCTTTACAGCAGCCGTAGCATTGCCGAAAGCAACTGCCTTGGCACAGTCGCCGCCTGTACTGAGCAGCCCGTAAAGAGCTCCGGATATATAGGCGTCGCCGCTGCCAATCCGGTCCACCACCTCAATATCCCGATACGGCTCTTCCTCATAGTACTCATCCTTTGCAGCATCGTATATCACAGAGCCAAAGGTGTGGCGTTTGGGGCTGTGGACGATTCTCTGGGTGGAGGCTATGATGGAGATGGGGAATTCCTCGGTAAAGCTCTTCATCATCTCCCTGGCCGTCCCCGTCTTTAAGAAGGTAAGCCTGGCGGTGTCCTCGGAACAGAAAAAAATGTCCACATAGGGAAGGATTCTCAGGATGCATTCCCTGGCCTGGTCCCCTGTCCACAGATTCCCCCGGAAGTTAACATCAAAGGATACCAGGGTGCCTGCTGCCTTAAACCTCTTAATCATTTCTATGGTGGTCTCACGTATATCCCCGTTTAAGGCCAGGGTAATGCCTGTGGTGTGGAAACACTTGGAAGCCGTGTACACCTCCTCCGGTATCTCGTCAATATCCAGGGAGAAAAAAGAACTGTGGTTGCGGTCATAAATCACTTTGGGCTTTCTGGGATAAGCGCCGTTTTCATAATAGTAAATGCCAACCCTGGCTGCGGAGGACTGGTCATACATGAAGAAGTCGTCGCTGACCCCGAAGGAACGAATCTTTCCTTTCATAAAGCTTCCTATATCATGGGCCGGAAGCTTGGATATAACGCCTGTGTGAAGTCCCAGAAGGGCCGCTCCCACTGCCACGTTTAACTCTGCCCCGCCCACCTGCTTGACAAATGTGTCGCCTCTGGACAGACGCTCGTTATCTGGGGGTGACAGCCTGAGAAGCACCTGTCCCAAGGTAAGAAGGTCAAAATTCCTGCCGTTTGTCTCTACCATATCATATCTCCTTGTCATATAAGAAACGGCTAATACCTCTGAAAAGGATTAGCCGTCTCTGATTGTCTGATTGTCAATATCCTGATTTATCTCTGAACACGGCCTGAACCGTCGCCGCCGGCCAGATTCTCAACATCTGCCCTGGTTACCAGGTTGAAGTCGCCGGGAATGGTGTGCTTTAATGCGGAAGCAGCTACTGCATACTCCAGGGCTGCCTTCATATCCTTGCCATCCACCAGACCGCAGATTAAACCTGCCGCGAAGGAGTCGCCGCCGCCTACACGGTCAACGATAGGTGTGATGTGGTACTTTCTGGAATGGTAGAACTCGCGTGTCTTTCCATCCATGATGCAGGCAGACCAGCCGTTGTCGGAAGCGCTGTGGCTCTCCCGCAGGGAGCTGATGATATACTTAAAGCCGAACTTATCAGCCATCTGGTTGAAAATGTCAACGTATCCTGCCAGCTCCAGCTCGCCGGAGGTAACATCGGTGTTGCCCGGCTTGAAGCCCAGAACCTTCTCTGCATCTTCTTCATTGCCGATGCAGACATCAACGTACTGCATCAGGTTGGTCATGACCTTCTGAGCCTTCTCAGAGGACCACAGTTTCTTGCGGAAGTTTAAGTCAACGGACACGGTTACATTGTGTGCCTTGGCTGCCTTTAATGCTGCCTCGGTGAGCTCAATGGCCGCATCGCTGACAGCCGGTGTGATTCCGGTAAAGTGGAACCAGTCAGCATCTGCAAAAATCTCATCAAAGTTGAACTGATCCGCTGTCGCTGTGGAGATGGAGCTGTGAGCACGGTCATAGACCACGTTGGAAGCTCTCATGGCAGAGCCTGTCTCCAGGAAGTAGATGCCCAGTCTCTCGCCGCTTCTGGCAATGTGCTTTGTACCTACATTGTACTTTCTCAGTGCGGCCACTGCGCACTCGCCAATGGGGTTAGCCGGAACCGCGGTAATGAATTCAGCCTCATGACCGTAGTTTGCAAGTGAAACTGCCACGTTTGCCTCGCCGCCGCCGTAATTGATGTCGAACTCGTCTGCCTGGATGAACTTCTCATTGTTTGGGGTGGATAATCTTAACATGATTTCGCCCATGGTAACAATCTTTGCCATTGTATAATTCTCCTTTAATCTCTTCTTAATGATATTTGGAATAATTCTTATATACGGTAAAATCTATGCCCTTGCCGCTGCAACAGCTGCCACGAACTCCTGTGCCTTAGCTGTAACGGCTGCAAAGTCGCCTGTCTTGGCGCCCTTTGTCAGGCTGCTTCCTGTTCCCACTGCGTAAGCGCCGGCCTTGATCCACTTGTCAACATTATCCACGTCTACGCCGCCGGACGGCATGAACTCGCCCTGTGGAAGGGGTCCCTTAAAGGAGCTGATAGCTGCAGGTCCCACGATGTTGCCCGGGAAAATCTTGATAATGTCACAGCCGGCTTCCATAGCGGTGATGGCCTCGGTTGGAGTCATAACGCCTGGCAGCATGGGCACTCTGTAACGGTTGCACAGACGGATGGTGTCCACGTTAAGGCCCGGGCTTACGATGTAGTTGGCTCCGGCCAGGATGCAGGCCCTTGCAGTCTCAGGATCCAGTACGGTGCCGGCGCCGATTACAATCTTGTCATTGCCTTTATACTTTTCAGCCATCAGTTTGATGAAGCCAACCGGATCTCCGTCATCCATGGTCATGGTAAGCTCGATGAAGTTGATGCCGCCTGCGATGATGGCGTCAACTACCTTCTCGCCCTGCTCATAGTTCTTTGCGCGAACAACAGCAACCAGACAGTCTTCTTTCATTCTTGCTAAAACTTGTTCTTTCTTCATCTTCATTCTCCTTCTCTTTAAATTCGCATATGCGAATCAATTTCATAATTACGATTTGTATATTTAAATTCTAATCGCTGTCACATGATTTGTCAACAGCAAAACAGGTAAAAATGTAAGTTTATTTTCCTATACATGTCTGATGTATCCCAGCAGACGTGACAGCTGGGCTCCCTTATCGCTTACCAGGCGTCCCAGGGCATCATAATCCTCTGTGGGTTTATACAGGCTGGAGACACTGATGGCTCCCATCACATTACCATCCTGCCCAAATACGGGAGCTCCTACACATTCCATGTGTTCTTCCAGTTCCCTGGCGTCAAAGGCGTATCCCTTTTCCCGCACAGACTCAAGCTCCCTCTCAAATTCTTCCCTGGTGCATATGGTTCTATCCGTGTGCTTCTTAAAACTGATGCGGGACAATACGCCGTCCCGGTCCTCATCCTCCGTGTAGGCCATAATCGCCTTGCCAAGTGATGTGCAGTAAATGGGGTTCTTCGTTCCAACAGTCGCCGTGGTGATGATGGGATTCTCCGGCTCAAACTTGCAAATATACACAATGGAATCATCCGAACGTATCCCGAAGAACACGGTCTTCCCCACCTCTTTGGAAAATGCCTTGAGCACCGGGTCAATGGTACTGATAAAGTCCAGGTTATTTGTATAGTTAATTCCAATCCGGTAGGCTGTCAGGCCGATGGTATATCTCTGCTTCTGCTCCCTTGCCACATGAATCATGCCGGTCTGTACCAGAGTGGTCACGATATCGTAGGCGCTGGTCTTAGGCATGTCCAGCTTTGCGCATATCTCATCCAGGGTAATGCCGTCCGGCTTTTTCGACACCAATTTCAGTATCTCTACGGTGCGCAGCGTGGTTCTGTTTAGTTTCATGGACACCTCCTGCTTAATCATTCGCATATACAAATTTTATCCGTATATACGATATCCAATATCCAGTATACCTCAGACAGGCAGGAGATGCAAGAAGAAATTACAAGAATTGCCGCCATAAAAACCGTTTTTTCCCTACAGCGTCACTCCCTGTTTAAAAATGGCCATGTCATGAAATCCGGCTTCCTCTGATTTGACCTTCCTTCCGGATGCAACAGCCAGGACGTAATCCAGCAGCTCCTTTGCCAGTTCCTCCTTTGTCATGTCCTCCACCATACGGCCCGCGTTAAAGTCTATCCAGTTGTCCTTATGGCCTGCCAGCCTGGAGTTGCTGGATATTTTAACCGTAGGCACCGGGGATGCAAAGGGGGTTCCCCTTCCCGTGGTAAAGAGCACCATATGGGCGCCGGACACAGCCAGGGCCGTGGAGGCCACCAGGTCATTGCCGGGGGCGCTTAACAGGTTCAGGCCCTTCACCTTCACCGGCTCGCCGTACTCCAGCACACCTCTTACAAGGGCGCTTCCCGACTTCTGGGTACACCCCAAGGATTTGTCCTCCAGGGTGGAGATGCCTCCCTTTTTATTGCCCGGGGACGGGTTCTCGTAGATGGTCTGGTTGTGGCTGGTAAAATAGTTTTTGAAATGATTGATCAGGTCCACGGTCTTGTCAAACAGCTCCGGGGTGGCACAGCGGTTCATGAGAAGTGTCTCCGCCCCGAACATCTCAGGCACTTCCGTAAGGATGGTGGTTCCGCCCTTGCTCACCAGCAAATCGGAAAACGCGCCCACCACCGGGTTGGCCGTGATACCGGACAGTCCGTCGGATCCGCCGCACTTCATGCCGATGACCAGCTCACTGGCATCTATCTTCTCCCTGGAAAATGCGCCCGCATAGGCAGCCAGCTCCTTAAGAAGCCCCATGGCGGTCTCCATCTCATCCTCCACATCCTGGCACTGAAGGAACTTCACGCGGTCCTCGTCGTACGCTCCGATGTAGTCCATGAGTACGGGAATGTTACTGTTCTCACACCCCAATCCCAGCACCAGCACGCCTCCCGCGTTGGGGTGATGAATCATGTCCGCCAGTACCTTTCTGGTATTCTCCTGGTCATCCCCCATCTGGGAACATCCGTAAGGGTGGGGAAATGCAATCACGTCCTCCACATTTCCAACCGCCAGTGACTTTGCCTGGTTCTCAAGGGCCTTGGCAATGGAATTCACACAGCCTACCGTGGGGATGATCCATATCTCGTTGCGGATTCCCGCCTTGCCGTCCGGCCTGCGGTATCCCTCAAAATACACGTGCTCTGTGGGAGCCACATCATTTTCCTGGGGAACATAATCATAGGTAAGCACATCGCCCAGTGCAGTCCTCACATTGTGCACATGGACCCATGCCCCTGCATCGATATCCTCCTTTGCGTATCCAATCCTGAAGCCGTACTTCACCACTTCCTCTCCGGCCTTTATGGGCCTTAAGGCAAACTTGTGTCCCTGGGGTATGTCCTCTAAAAGGCTGACCTTTGCTCCTGCCACATCCAGAGCCCCGCCCATTGCCAGGGGACGCAGCGCAACCGCCACATTGTCATTTTCATGAATTTTTACAATATCCTGCATGGCCATTCATTCTCCTATCATCTTTATTTTCTTTGATTTTGTGTGCCTGTCTCTTGTGTGCTATTTCGTGACTTATTCTTGTAAGTGCTTACAATTATTCTTCTCATTTTCAGGCCAGAAGTCAATAAAAAAATAGAAAAGTATTGCATTATCCATAGGGAATATGTATAATATACTTAGCTTGTAAGCGCTTTCAGAATGTGAGGTTAGTTTATGAATATATATGATGTTTCCGAGCATGCAGGGGTGTCCATCGCCACTGTGTCCAGGGTACTTAACGGCAATCCCAATGTCAGTGAAAAGACAAGAGAAAAGGTCGTGAAAGTTATGGACGAGTTGGGTTATACTCCTAATGTGTTCGCCAGGGGCCTGGGGTTAAATACCATGCGGACCATCGGAATCATGTGTTCCGATTCGTCCGATCCGTATCTGGCAGGCGCCATATACTACCTGGAACGCGGACTGCGTTCCCACGGCTATGACGCCATTCTCTGCTGCACTGGCTATGACCTGGATGCCAAACAGAAGTATTTTGATTTGCTGCGTTCCAAGCGGGTGGATGCCATCATACTGGCCGGTTCCAAATTCGTGGAGATGCGGGCCAAGGATAATGCCTATATCATCGAGGCTGCTTCCGACCTTCCCATTATGCTGGTCAACGGCTTCCTGGAAGGTGAGAATATATACAGCACTGTCTGCGACGATCACGCAGCGGTGTACAGTGCTGTCAGCCAGCTGCTCTCCTCCGGACGCAGGCGTATCCTGTATGTATACACCAGCTACTCCTACAGCGGGGTCAATAAGCTGGCGGGATACAAAGACGCCCTCAAGGCAAAGGGCATCACGCCTTCCGATGAACTCATCCGCCAGTGTCCCAAGGACATAGAGGCTGCCAGGGAGCTGCTGCTGTCCCTTCACAGGGAAGGATTGGAATTCGACGCGGTCATCACCTCCGACGATTCACTGGCCGTGGGCGCTGTAAAGTATGCCCATATAGCAGGTATCTCCATTCCCCACGGGCTGAGCATTATCGGCTATAACAATTCTCTGCTGGCCCGGTGTACGGATCCGGAGATTACATCCATTGACAGTAAGGTGGAAGCGCTCTGCACCACCACTATCAACACTCTAATGGGGGTTTTCAGCGGCGTGAATGTGCCCAGCAGGACCACAATCGCTTCTGATTTAATAAAAAGGAAACCC
>OGCU01000853.1_pt1 | contig 12216 bp, 5 predicted proteins | sample 1570251 | NCBI WGS metagenome assembly OGCU01 (sample SAMEA2582182, study PRJEB24529) | metagenome | biome: Human gut stool | place: China | collected 2011
CGTCCTCCTACGAATAATTATATTTACCATCCAGGACGGTGCGTACCTGTTTGTTTTTCAAATTAATCACGCGTAGAGTCGTACGGTTTTCCAAGAAAGCGACTTCCTTTCCGTCCGGAGAATACATTGGCTGGAAAGAGGTCTGCGAATTTACCACCAACGGTTCTTCCTTCAATTCCTGTGCGTATGTGAAATATTTGTCGTTCTTGCGTACCAAGCTGCTTTGATAAACTCCCCAGGTTTCGCCCCGTTCGGCCGAGTAAACCAATGAGCGTCCGTCTGGGCTGAAATCGAGATCGCGCTCCTGCTGCGGTGTGTTAGTGATTTGTTTGGTAGTTTCGTAGTCGACCGAGGTTACATATACATCGCCGCGCACGATAAAAGCGACTTCTTTGCCATTAGGGGAAACTGCGATATCGGTGGCTCCGCTTGCCTTGAGTTGATGGATCAGGTCGTTCTCCACCTTATCAGAGATGATCTGTACATCCACTTTCTTAGGCTGTGTACCCTCTTTGACCGTATAGATTTCGCCATCGTATCCGTAACAGAGGTTGCCGTTGTTGTCGGAAGTTAGGAAACGGACGGGATGCATGGTATGATTGGTTATCTGCCGGCTATTTCTGCCGGTCAGGTCGTTTTTGAATATATTGAAACTTCCTTTTTCTTCACTCAGATAGTAGAAGGAAGAACCGTCTGTCGCCCATACCGGATTACGGTCTTCTCCTTTAAAGGAAGTTATTTTTTGGAAGGAGTGTTCCCGATCGAGGGTGCACAACCAGATGTCCCGTGTGATGGAAGACTGGTGGTGTTTACGCCAAGGATCTTCATATCCCTTCTTGTCTTGGTATAAGAGTTTGTCACCCTTCTTGTTCAAAGCTAGGCTTTCCATGGCGAGGGAAGAATAGAGTTCGGGGCGCCCTCCATTGATACCGATCCGGTAGATTTGTGGAAATTGCCCGGAGGGGAATTGGCTGTCTTTCGCATCCTGCTGGATCGCGGCCGAATAGAGAATGTGCTTTGCATCACTGAACGTTTCCGGATATTCATTTGCGGAGTGAGTGGTCAACTGTTTCGGGCTGCCTCCTTCCATATCCATGATGAAGATATCGAAATTTCCGTTCCGGTCAGAAGCAAACGCGATCTTGCTGCCGTCAGGCGACCAGATCGGGCGCGTATCGTGAGCCGGATGGGTTGTTAACTGGGTAGCTTTGCCACCGTTTGCCGGGACGGTGTAGATATCGCCTTTGTAAGTAAAGGCGATCGTTTCACCGTTTGGAGAAATTGCCGGATAGCGCATCCATAGCGGATCATTTTCGGCCAGCACGTTTGCCGTAAACAGTAGTGCTGAAGTCAGGATAAATAATGATTTCATGCTTTGCGTTTTTATGGGTGTAAAGATACGGCATTATTATAAAAAAAGATAGAAATAAACTTAATAGTAGCTGTTTAGTAGTTTATTTCTATCTTTACGAACTCAAAGTGAGGGGTGAAAGAGGTGAATATGCATGAAACAGAGATATATAGCAATACTATAGAAAAACTTAAACGTGGTTCCTATGAGGCGTTCGATACATTATATGATATGTACGCGGATTCTTTGTACGGTTTCGCCTTGCTGCATACGAAATCATCTGTCCAGGCGGAAGATATCGTACAGGAGACGTTCCTCAAGCTGTGGAACATGCGTGCCTCCTTGTCTGTTGCAGGCTCTTTCAAATCCATGTTGTTCACGATTGCCAAGAACCATGTGATCGATGTTTTCCGCCAACAGATCAACCGTCCGGATTTTGAAGATTACATACGCTTTTGTGAAGACGAACATCTTTTGGATAACACTTCCGTAGAAAAAATATATTACGATGACTTTATCGACAAGCTGGCGATAGCTAAGCAAAAACTGACCCTCGCGCAAATAGCCGCTCTTTCGGATATTTCCGAGCAAACGGTAAAGAATCATTTGTCCGCAGCGTTAAAGATTCTGCGTGAGGAACTCCGGAAATATAATTATCTTTTCGCCCTTTTCATATAAGAAAACTTGAGAAGCTTACTTTCCTTTCCCAAAGCGGCTCTTGGAGTTCCAGATAGTTTCAGCGCTTGGAACTAAAAGTTCGTACGGTGAAACAGAAAGTTTCGCTAAAGGAAACTTCGAGCGTATTATAGGGGAAGAAACAGGAATATGCTTTAGAACATATAAAAACGCCTGGTACTTTTTCGGTACTCCTTCGTGTAACTATAAACAAGCAACAAATTATGACCGATTTATTTGATAAATTATATTCTCAATTCTTAAGCGGAAAGACCAACCGGAAAGACTTCGAGGGCTTCAAGGAGTCCTTGAATCATCTTTCGGACCAGGAACTGGCTGAAAGGATGGAAGCGTTTTGGGATGAGAATACGGTTTATCCGTCTATGGAAGTCGGTCGTAAGCGGGAAATTCATCGGAGACTTCGTCTGCAGATACATCCTCCTAAAATCTCCATACGCTGGTCCCGTATCGTGGTGGCGGCGGCCGTGATTGCCGTCTTGTCCGTTACGGCGTGGAACTTTTCTCTTCTGCATGAATTGCAAAATGCGAACTCTTCTTTCTTGGCGGAAGTTCCGGCCGGAGATAAGGTGCAGTTGACCTTGCCGGATAAGAGTTCTGTCAAATTGAATTCGGAAAGCTCTTTGTCCTACGCCTATGTCAACGGAAAGCGTGTCGCCCGTTTGAAGGGCGAGGGGTACTTCCAGGTTTCCAAGGACAGGAAACATCCGTTTGTCGTGCAGGTCGGCAATCTGAATATCGAAGTGTTGGGGACTTGCTTCAATGTCTATTCGTATGAGGAGAATGACTTTGTAGAGACTTCCTTGATTGAAGGCTCCGTGCGCCTCTACGATTCCAAGTCGCCTTCTGAAAGTTTTATCCTGAAACCGTCGCAGAAAGCGATCTATTCGAAAAATAATGGGAAAATCAGTTTTCACAATACAGACAATGTAAAAGAAACCGCGTGGACGCAGAATCATCTGGTGTTCGAATCGGAGAAGTTGGGTTCGGTGTTCCAAAAGATCGAAAGATGGTATGGTGTGCATATTGACCTGCTATGTCCGGAGATTGCGAACGATCAGATTTCCGGCTCTTTTAAGGACGAACAACTTCCGTATGTCATGGAAGCTTTGAAATTTCAATATGGATTTAATTATGAGATCACAGGAAACAATGTTACGATTAATAAGTCTAACCAATTAAAAATAAAATGAGCCTATGAGATGAACAGGTGAAATCTAAGAAAAAGTGTTTTTAAAAATCAATTGTTTAATTCTAACTTAAGTCTATTTATCATAGTCATGAAGAAAGTATTTCGGAGTGCAGCACTCCTGTTTTTGTGTACAACCATGTACGCACAGGACATTTCGCAAACAATGTCAATGAATTTGCAAAATGTCACATTAAAAGAATTTTTTAAGAATCTGGAGGCACAGACTTCTTTTTCGGTTGTTTACCGGGATATTATCCTGAGTGAAAATCCTGATGTAGTCGTTTCTGCTTCCAATCGCCCGTTAAAGGATATCCTGTCTCAGGTACTGGAAAAACACGGCCTTTCCTACAAAGTGAGTAATAAGACGATCGTTATCGTTAAGGCAGAAGCGCAGGCTCCCGTGAAACAGCGAAAAACCAAGAAAATATCTGGTGTGATTACCGATGAAACAGGTCTTCCGGTAGCTGGAGCGAATATCGTAGTCAAGGGAACGACTAATGGGACCATTTCGGATATGGATGGAAACTTCTCTTTAGAGGCTGCTCCGGGGGAGATGTTGGAAATATCCTATATCGGTTTTTTGCCTATGGAAGTAAAGATCGATAACAAGAATACGTTTGACATCCTGATGAAAGAGGATGCACAAGGTTTGGATGAAGTTGTCGTGATTGGTTATGGTACGGTAAAGAAAAGAGATTTGACTGGAGCTGTCGCTTCTGTCAATGCTGCCAAGATTTCAGCTGTTCCGACCTCTACGGCATCGGAAGCCTTGCAGGGACGTATTCCGGGGGTTGTCGTTTCGAACGCCAACTGGTCGCCAGGCTCTACTCCGAACGTGATGATCCGTGGTAAACGTTCGATCACGGCAAGCAATGATCCGTTGTATGTGATTGATGGTGTTCCCGTTACTGGCGGTATTGGCGAAATCAGCCCGTCGGATATAGAGTCGATGGAAGTGTTGAAGGATGCGTCGGCAACAGCAATCTATGGTGCTCGTGGTGCGAACGGTGTTATCCTGATTACGACCAAGCAGGGGAAATCAGGCAAGACTCAGATCGATTATAACGGATATGTCGGGGCGCAGACAATTTTGAACCAGCTCGATTTTTGGGATGGTCCGGAATATGCCGAATATACGCGCGAGTCTTATCGCAATACGAGCAATAATTCGATCCGCTACAACTCGGATGTGGCTTCAAAGGAGCAGGATATGGTTTGTCCGGGATTTACACGTGACCCGTCGATCATGGAATCGGTCATGATGGGTTGGGGTGACGATGGCGTTTACTATCCGTCCCATGTGCGTACGACCCGCTATATGGATCATGTGACCCGCACCGGTATGGTGACCGACCATCAATTGAGTATCCGAGGTGGTGGCGAACGGACGAACTTCTTGGCTTCCGCTACTTACAATAAGAATAACGGCATTTTCAAGGATGAGGATTATGAACGTTATTCGATCCGTTTGAATCTGAACCACGAAATCAACAAATATGTGAAGATCGGGGCGCAGACGCAATATTCGCATGCCATTCAGCAACGCGGGGCCGGACTTGCCAGTGGTTGGCGTTTAAGCCCGTTGGCTCAGTTGTGGGATGAGAATGGCGAGATTATTCCGTTACCAGGGTCTTATAATGTCTACAATACGATGATGGACCTTGTTCCGGGTGCAGTGGACCGTCCTGTGAAAACAACCCGTTACCTGGGTAGCTATTCTCTGGATATCAAACTGCCGGTCGACGGACTGAAGTTCCGCTCTAACCTGGGCCTCGATGCCCGTACCGTACAGGACTACGAATTCTGGTCCGCTAAAACGAGTAATCGTGGCATGGGGACTTCTTATGCGAAGAATGCCGTTGACAAATACACGATGTTTACTTTGGAAAACATGCTTTTCTATGATAAGACGTTCAACGACAAACACACCTTGGGCGTGACTTTATTGCAGTCCATTCAAGAAGACAAAAGGGAAAGTGTGAACGTCGCAATGGAGAATCTGCCGGCCGATAACCTGAAATATTATGATCTGGGGTCGGGCTTGGTGACCAATACGATCGGCAGCTCGATGATCAAGTGGAATATGGCTTCTTTCATGGGACGTATCAATTATAACTATTTAGGACGTTACCTCCTGACGGTTTCTGCCCGTTATGACGGTTCGTCTCGTCTGGCTGACGGACACAAGTGGGTGCTTTTCCCTTCTGCCGCATTGGCATGGCGTATCAATGAAGAATCTTTCATGTCGAGTACATCCGGATGGTTGGATAACCTGAAATTAAGACTTGGTTTTGGTAAGACTGGTAATTCGGCCGTAGATCCTTACCAAACGAAAGGTACGTTGTCGTTGATTCGTTATCCGTTTGACAATGGTGGAACTCCAACGATCGGATATGCCCCGAATGCGATGGCGAACAGTCTGTTGACTTGGGAAACGACGGACCAGTGGAATTTGGGTATCGATTTCGGTGTGTTGAGAGGACGTATCAACGGGACGATTGACTTGTATATGCAGAATACACATGATTTGTTGCTGAAACGCCAGTTACCGGTTGTTTCCGGTTTTCCCGATGTGCTATCGAATGTGGGTAAAACGCGTAATAAGGGTATAGAAGTTTCTATCAACTCTATGAACATCAATTCGAAAGACTTCCAGTGGACAACTGATTTGATGCTGTCTTCCAACAAGGAAGAAATCGTTGAACTGTATAATGGCAAGAACGACGATATCGGTAGCAAATGGTTTATCGGCCAGCCGGTGAATGTTCATTATGACTACCGGAAAGTAGGTATCTGGCAGAACACGGAGTCAGATCTTGCCGAGATGGCAAAATTCGCCGCCAACGGTACGGAGTTTGCTCCGGGCGATATCAAGATACAGGATGTGAATGGCGACTATAAGATTACGGATGCCGATAAGCAAATTCTGGGAAACCCACGTCCGAAGTTGATTGCCAGTATGGTGAATACTTTCAACTATAAAGGTTTCGACCTGTCGGTCTTTTTATATGCGAGTTTCGGTGCTATGCTGTATAATGATATTTATGCTGTGGAACATTGCGGACGTAACGGCGGTGTGAAAGTAGACTACTGGACACCGAATAACCCGACGAACGCTTATCCTCGTCCGAGTATCGATGAGGAGCGCCCGATCTACATCACATCCACTTATTATGAAAAAGCGGATTTCTTGCGTGTAAAGACAATGACATTGGGATATACCTTGCCGAAGACCTTGACCAATAAGTTCCTGGTGGAGAAACTGCGTGTTTATTTTACAGCCCAGAATCCGTTTATCTTTACCAATTATACGGGTATTGATCCGGAAGCAGCTAAAGTAAATTCGGCCGGTAATCCTGAAACCAACGGTAGTGGTTTCGGCACTCCGAGTGTCAGTTCCTGGATTTTTGGTATAAACTTGACTTTGTAATTTTAATCTTAATAAATCAAAGAATGAAAATGAAATCTGTATATTGCTATATGCTGGCAGGCCTGATGTTATCTGCTTCAAGTTGCAGTAGTTGGTTAAGCGAAGACGATGCACCGGTGATGTCGTACGATTATTATGAAACGGAAGCCGGTGTAAATGCAGCCATTACGGCAGCTTACGGTTTCCTTCGTTGGGGAGTTGGTGGTGAACGTTTCGATGTATTGACCGAATTAGGAACCGATTTGTTCACGGAAGGAGAAGATGGTAGTAATCGTGAATCGTATAATAAATATGCGACACAGTTGAATCCGGACGACGGTATTCTGTATGAAATGTGGGAAAATCACTACAAAGGGATTAGTGATGCCAATATCGCCATGCAGAAGATTCGGGATTCCCAAGACTTGTTGGAGAGTGTGAAAATACAAAGTTATGCCGAAATGCAATTTATCCGCGCCTATTTATATTTTGATTTGGTGCAGCAGTTTGGGCGTATTCCTTTGGTCACGGAAGGTAGTTTCGAGATTCGGACGGACTTCAAGCGTGCTCCGATCGCTGATGTTTATAATGTTATTATCAGTGATTTACGTAATGCCGCCGAAAATTTACCGGAGAAGGCTTCTGTTTTAGGACGTGCCACACGTTACTCAGCTGCCCATTTGTTGGCGAAGGTTTATCTGACTCGTGGTAGCGCAGTCAAAGATGCGCGTGGTCAGAAAGCGACAGATATGGATAGTACGCTTTATTATGCTGAGCAAGTGATCAACAGTGGAGCTTATGCTTTGCAAGAAAACTTCTCCTCTCTGTGGGATATCAAGAATCAGGGGAACTCCGAAGCTGTGTTTGCCGTGCAGTTCACAACCGAGCCGATGTTTAACGGAGATGGTAACAAGCAGCATCTCTATTGGCTGTCTTGGTATGAAGATCAGCCGGGTATGTTGAGAGATATTGAAAACGGTCGTCCGTACCGTCGTCACGTGGCAACAAAGAAAACGATGGACGATTTATTCGATCGTTTGCATGATTCACGTTTTTATAAGAGTTTCAAATGGGTCTACTATGCAAATAATGTAAGCACGCTGCCTGTTTGGGAGTCGCTTTCTTATGACGGAAACGTCTATTTTACGCCGGATCCTTCTAAAGGGCAAATAGAGGGCGAGTTGAAATTCCAGCATGGCGATACGGCGATTTATTATACGATGCAGGAAACAGGGCTTGCTTCTAATAGTGACGAGATGCGGAAATTGCGTGCTGACTATACTTATTCTTATTTCCCTCGCGAAATGCATTCGATCCGTTATTTTCCGTCACTGGTGAAATACCTTGATCCGAGCCGTTCTTCTGTGTCTGAAGAAAAGGGATCTCGCGAATGGGTGCGTATGCGTTTGGGAGAAACGTATTTGTTGGCAGCGGAAGCTGCCGGTCGTAAAGGTGATTTCGACAAGGCTGCTGAATATATCAATGTGATCCGCAAGCGTGCCGCTTGGGCCGAAGGTGAGCAAAAAGACCAGCAGATCTGGCTTTTCGAAGGTGGAGTGAACGATACGAAGAGTACGTATGATGCACTTAAAGTTTCTCCGGCTGATCTACAAGGTGATTTTATCGAATTTATTCTGAACGAACGCGGACGTGAATTACTGGGAGAAACCAATCGTTGGGAAGATTTGGTTCGTTGTGAACTGCTGTATGATTGGGTGAAGAAATACAATCCGGATGCAATCTACATTAAACCGTATCACAAACTTCGTCCTATCCCGCAGAAACACATCGACCGTCTGAATCCTGTTGGTGAGCTCAGTGAAGAACAGAATGAAGGTTACTATTGATGTCTGTCTTTAGAGATAAAGCGATATAAAAAGTAGGTATTAGTTAAAAGTGGCCGGCTACAATGGAATAGATGATATTCCGCCGTAGCCGGCTTTTTCTGTGTTTTTTCTAAAGAACCTTGAAAAAAGGAAGGAGGAATATCGGATTTTTGAATCTTCTGTTTATCTTTGTCGTGTACAGTAAGCAGGATAAAGCGTTATCGCTGGTACAACTTTGGTGGTGAACACGAAAGTTTATATATTATCTCTTGATTGAAACCTCGAAATTTCTAGATAACTAGTGGATAGTATGTGAATTTTGTTCGCGTTTTTTCTTGTCATGCAAGATGGGTGTTTATGCACTTGCGTATTCAAGATAAAAAACGTGGGTAATTATTGCATACAACTAGTTATAGGTTATTCGAGGTCCTTAATCGAGTGTATGTTACTAATTCCCACGTTTCTTTATAATAACCATCTAATTGGGGAATTGTTGGATATATGGGATTTTTTCAGGTCGAATTTAAGTAAATATGGAATTACCTTTATCTATTTCAAATCTTCAGGAGCAATGGTTGCTATCTTTTTTGAAAAAACTTGATCCTGCCAATATTACTGAGCTTTTTTGGCAATTGCGGCCTTATGTAGTCTTGCATCATGTGGAGTTTAAGGAGTCTTCGTTTTCTTTTTCATCAGTTGGTATTATTAATTTTGTAGATATTGTCGGTTTTGTCCGTAAGAATGATACTTTGGGTATTCTGTTGAGGAACGGCTGTTTCTATTTGTTTTCTGCAGTAAGTATGGACCGGCAGTGCATATTGGTTTGTGATCCTGAATTTTATAAGCAAACGGGAAGAAGGTTAGGAGGCTGGTCTCTTTTTGTCGCGAAACGGCAATTATTGTGGTGGAAAATAAAGGAATATCTGCATCGGAATATATTTTGATGCTTTACTTTTTTTACCTTTGTCGGTTGACTAAACGATAATTAGGTATGAAGAAGAAACTTATCTTTTCTTTATTGGTTTTGGCTGGTGTCCCTTCACTGTCGATGGCGGTGGACGAAGCGCGTCTGTTGCGTTTCCCGGCTACGAACGGTAATGAGATTGTTTTCTCGTATGCGGGCGACCTCTACAAGGTTCCGGCTACGGGTGGCGAAGCCAGGCGCCTGACTTCGCATGTGGGGTACGAAATGTTTCCTCGTTTTTCACCGGACGGCAAAACGATTGCATTCACCGGGCAATACGATGGTAATACAGAAGTGTATACCATGCCGGTGACGGGTGGAGAACCGCTGCGTGTGACTTATACGGCAACAAACAGCCGGGATGATTTGGGTGATCGTATGGGACCGAACAATATCGTGATGACCTGGACGCCTGATGGCAGTCGGATTGTGTATCGCAACCGCATCAGCGACGGCTTTAGCGGAAAGTTGTTCACGGTGGAAAAGGAGGGTGGCTTGTCTGAAGTCATACCTCTTCCTGAAGGCGGATTCTGCAGCTATTCTCCCGATGGCAAACAGTTGGCTTATAACCGTGTCATGCGGGAGTTCCGTACCTGGAAATACTATAAAGGCGGGATGGCGGATGATGTCTGGATCTATAGTTCCGATAAGAAGACAGTCGAAAACATTACGGACAATCCTGCACAGGACATTATCCCGATGTGGATCGGCGATGAAATCTTCTTTCTTTCCGACCGTGACCGAACAATGAACATCTTTGTTTATAATACGAAGACCAAACAGACGGACAAAGTCACTGACTTTACCGAATACGACGTAAAGTTTCCAAGCGCAAATGGCAATACGATCGTTTTCGAAAATGGCGGCTATATTTATAAGATGGATGCTGGGAGTAAGAAGCCCGAAAAAGTGAACATCACCTTGACTTCCGACAATATTTACGCCCGTAGCGAAATTAAGGATGGAGCTGACTATATTACCGAGGCCTGCCTGTCGCCCGACGGTGAACGTTTAGTGGTGACTGCCCGTGGCGAAGTGTTCAACTTGCCGGTTGAGAAGGGTGTGACAAAGAATATCACCCGTTCGCCAGGAGCACACGACCGCAATGCGCAATGGTCGCCCGACGGCAAATTCATCGTCTATATTTCGGATGCGACTGGAGAGACAGAACTCTATATGCAGGATGCCATTGGAGGCGAACACGTCCAGCTGACAAAGGATAATGACACTTATATCCGCGGTTTTGAACTAAGCCCGGATTCCAAAGCGGTTGTTTATACGGATCGTAAGAACCGTATGAATCTCTTGGACGTTGCTACAAAGAAGGTGACGACCTTGTTGCAGGACCCGATGGGCGAGCCGCGGGGAGTGACTTTTTCGCCGGATAGCAAGTGGCTGACTTATACCCGTACAGGGAACACTGAATATAGTATCGTTTATGTTTATAATCTGGCTGAAAAGAAAGAATACCCGGTGACAGACAAGTGGTATGATTCCTCTTCTCCGGTATTCAGTACGGACGGTAAATATCTGGTTTTTGCATCTGCCCGTGATTTTAATCCGACTTATGGATCGCTGGAATGGAACCATGTCTATAATAATATGTACGGGGTTTATTTGACGTTGTTGTCCAAAGATACTCCTTCGCCTTTCATTGAGAAGGATGCGGAAGTCTCTGTTGCCAAAGAGGAATCAAAGAAAAATACATCGGTTAAGAAGGAGGAGGCAAGGAAAGACGAGCTTGCCACTTCTGCTGTCAAGATCGATTTCGATGGGATTACGGATCGTGTCGTCAAGTTGCCGGTGAGTCCTTCCTATTATGGGAATTTTTATTCAGACGGAAACAAGGTTTACTACTGGGGACGTGGCGGTACGAGAGTATTCGACTTGAAAGAGCAGAAGGAAGACGTGGTGGCCGATGGCGCTTCTATGGGTGTCGAACCCGGTAGCAAGAAAGTGCTCTTCTTCAAAGGTGATGCTCTTTATGTGACGGATATTCCTTCGGGAAAGGCAGACTTGGGTGATCCGGTGAACTTGTCGAATATGAAGATTGCGGTCGATTATCCGAAGGAATGGGCGCAGATTTTTGATGAGGCATGGCGGGCTTATCGCGATGGTTTCTATCTAGAGAATATGCATGGGGTAGATTGGAATGCGGTCAAAGCAAAATATCAGGTGCTTGTCCCATATGCCAAGACACGTCTGGATTTGAACTACATCATCGGTGAAATGATCGGCGAACTGAACTGTGGTCATGCATATGTGAATCCGGGTGAAGTAGAACGTCCCGACAGGATAAAGACGGGGCTGTTAGGCGCTGAGATTTCCCGTGATAAGAGTGGTTTCTTCCGTTTGGAAAAGATCTTGCCGGGCGCTTCCTGGAGCAAGTCGTTGCGTTCTCCGTTGACGGAGCCGGGCATTGAGGCGAAGGCTGGCGAGTTTATCGTGGCGATCGACGGTGTGCCGACAAACAGTGTGAAAGACATGTATTCGTTGTTGGTCGGCAAGGCTGGTGTCCCGACGGAGATTTTGTTGAACAGTAAACCGCAGCTGGAGGGAGCACGCAAAACCGTGATCAGTCCGTTGGAAGAAGAATATTCTTTGTATCATTATAACTGGGTACAGGATAATATTAAGAAAGTCGATAAAGCATCGAACGGCAAGATCGGCTATATTTATATCCCGGATATGGGACCAGAAGGACTGAATGAATTCTCCCGCTATTTCTATCCACAGCTCGACAAGGAAGGTTTGATTATTGACGACCGTGCCAATGGGGGG
>OGCU01000859.1_pt1 | contig 12134 bp, 10 predicted proteins | sample 1570251 | NCBI WGS metagenome assembly OGCU01 (sample SAMEA2582182, study PRJEB24529) | metagenome | biome: Human gut stool | place: China | collected 2011
TAACAGTATGATATTTTCTTAAAAAGTATAAAAAGATTGAAATGTTTTTGTGAAACCTACTTTTTAAAATAGGTCCAATGTGATATAATTAATAATACTATAATTGATTTGAGGAGAATTGACATGAGTAGGGAGAGAGAAGCAGTTAAATATCGAAGGTATGGACTAATTCTTTATTACATACTGAAAATAGTAGGAAAAACATTAAATATAAAAATAATAACAAATGATAAAATTAAAGAAAATGAAGAGAGCTATGTTTTTGCATTTTGGCATAATAAACTTGTAGCTCCAAGTCTTTGTCTTGATTATATAGAGAAAAGAGCAGTACTTGCCAGTCCATCAAAAGATGGTGAACTTATTTCAGTTCCTCTAGAAAAGATGGGATTTCATATGGTAAGAGGTTCTTCAGATAAAAATTCAACATCTAGTTTGATATCTCTTATTAAACTTATGAAAAAAGGATATAGTATAGGAACTCCAGTAGATGGACCTAAAGGACCTATATATGAAGTGAAGCCTGGAATGATTTATTTAGCTCAAAAGGGAAAGATACGGATGGTTCCCCTGGGAGGGGCCTATAAGAGAAAATGGACATTTAATAAAGCATGGGATAAATTTCAATTTCCAAAACCTTTTACAACAATGGTATTTTTGATGGGAGATCCAATAGAAATACCTAAAGATGCAAATATAGAAGAATATTGTGAAATTTTAAAAAATAAATTAAATGAATTAGATAAGGAAGCTGAAAAATATTTTTAGCAAAAATATCTAACAAAAGAGGAGAGATAAATGAGTAAAAATTTTTATGTAACAACACCTATTTATTATGTGAATGGAGATCCACATGTTGGAAGTGCTTATACAACTATAGCAGCAGATGTTATAGCAAGATATAAAAAAACTATGGGATATGATGTTTTCTTTTTAACTGGAACTGATGAACATGGACAAAAAGTAGAAGAAACAGCTAGACAAAAAGGATACACACCTCAAGAATGGACAGATATAATGGCACCAAAGTTCGTGGAGATGTGGAAAGCTTTAAATATAGAATACACTGATTTTATAAGAACTACTGAACCAAGACATAAGGAAGCTGTAAAAAAAATATTAAAAAAAGTTTATGATAATGGAGATATATATAAAGGAGAATATTCAGGAAAATATTGTGTATCTTGTGAAACATTTGTTCCTGAAAATCAAATAGTAAATGGGAATCATTGTCCTGACTGTGGAAAAGAATTAAGAGTAGTAAGAGAAGAATCTTATTTCTTTAAAATGTCAAAATATCAAGATGCTCTTTTAGCCCATATAGATTCTCATCCAGATTTCATTCTTCCTCGTTCAAGAAAGAATGAAGTTGTTTCTTTTATTAAACAGGGATTACAAGATTTGTCTATATCTAGAAATACTTTTGAATGGGGGATTCCAATAGAGTTTGCTCCTGGACATATAACTTATGTGTGGTTTGATGCTCTTACTAACTATCTTACAGCAGTAGGATATGAAAATAATCCTGAGTTATTTGATAAATTCTGGACTAATGGAGAAGTTATGCATCTATTAGGAAAAGACATAGTAAGATTCCATGCTATTATTTGGCCATGTATGCTTCTTTCAGCAGGAGTAAAGCTTCCTGATAATATTGTGGCTCATGGATGGTGGACTTCTGAAGGAGAAAAGATGTCTAAATCTAAAGGGAATGTGGTAGATCCAATAGCAGAAAGTAAAAAATATGGAGTAGATGCTTTCAGATATTGTCTGCTTAGAGAAGTTCAATTTGGAAATGATGGAGATTATTCAACAAAATCAGTAGTTACTAGAATCAATTCTGATCTTGCAAATGATTTGGGAAATTTATTAAATAGAACACTGGGAATGTATAAAAAATACTTTAATGGTGTAATCGTTGATGGAACAGAAAGAGATGTTTTTGATGATGAAATAGAAAATTTATGGAATGAAACTTTAAATGAAGTTACTGAACAAATGAATATAGTTCAATTTTCAAAATCTCTTGAAGCTATATGGAAATTTATATCAAGACTTAATAAATATATTGATGAAACTATGCCTTGGTCACTTGCAAAAGATGAGAATAAAAAAGATAGACTGGCAGTTGTAATGAACCATTTAGTAAATGGATTGTATAAAATAGCTGTAATGGTTTATCCATATATGCCTGCTGCAGCTCAAAAAATATGGAATCAGTTAGGAGTAGAAAAACTTGTAAGAGATGCTAAAGTAGCAGATATTACAGGCTGGAATCTTCTTCCAGCTGGACATATCTTAGGAAATGCTGAACCAATATTCCCAAGACTTGATTTAGAAGCTCTTGAACCTAAAAAAGATCCAATGTCAGTAAATCCAGAATTGGTAATAGAAAATGCAGTAGATATTTCTGAATTTGATAAATTAAAAATACAGGTAGTAGAGATATTAGAAGCTGGAAAAATAACTGGAGCTGATAAACTTCTTAAATTTAAAGTAAGTCTTGGAGATCATGCTAGACAAATAGTTTCTGGAATTGCAAAATCATATCCAGAACCAGAAAAATTAGTAGGAAAAAAAGTTCTTGCTATAACTAATCTAAAAACTGTTAAACTTAGAGGAGAAGTATCTCAAGGAATGCTTTTGAGTACTGAAGATAAAGTAAATGGACTTAGATTAGTAGAAGTAGATAAAAGTGTAGTAGTAGGATCAAGAGCAAAATAGAGATAGGAGGAACAGATAGAATGAAAAAAGTCACAAAGGCAGTAATTCCAGCAGCAGGACTAGGAACAAGAGTATTACCTGCTACGAAAGCACAGCCTAAAGAGATGCTTGTAATAGTTGACAAACCATCTTTACAGTATATTGTGGAAGAACTTGTAGAGTCTGGAATCACAGATATAGTAATTGTTACAGGAAGAAATAAAAATTCTATAGAAGATCATTTTGACTACTCATACGAACTTGAAAATACACTAAAAAAAGATGGAAAAGATGAACTTTTAGAGAAAATAGAAAATCTTTCAACTATGGCAAATATTTTTTATGTAAGACAAAATCTTCCTAAAGGATTGGGACATGCTATATTGAAAGCAAAACCTTTTATAGGAGATGATCCTTTTGTTATAGCTCTTGGAGATGATATAGTATATAATCCAGAAAAACCAGTAGCTAAGCAATTAATAGATGTATATGAAAAATATGAATCAAGTATAGTAGGGTGTCAAGAGGTAGATGAAAAAGATATTTCTAAATATGGAATAGTTAAACCAATTGAAAAACTTGATAAAAGTACTTGTGTTATAGAAGACTTTATAGAAAAACCATCTCTTGAAGAAGCTCCTTCTAATTTTGCATGCCTTGGAAGATATCTTTTAACTGGAAAGATATTCAAATATCTTGAAGAGGTTAAACCAGGAAAAGGTGGAGAAATACAGCTTACTGATGCCATATTGGATATGCTCAAAGATGGAGAAAGAGTTCTTTCTTACAACTTTGAAGGAAAAAGATATGATATTGGTAATAAGGTTGGACTTCTAAAAGCCAATATAGAATTTGGACTTAAAAATGAAGAAACAAGAGAAGAATTATTAAAATATCTGAAAACAGAACTTAAATTAGATTAATAATCAAGATGATGAGCATGATTTTATATCAACTCATCATTCTTTTTTATAATACATAGAGGGGGAAGTATGGGAGGAAAATTAAAAAACATAAGTGCAATGCTGATATTTGGAACAATAGGAATATTTGTAAAAAATATAGAATTAGCTTCCAGTGAAATAGCTTTGCTAAGAGGAATAATAGGAGGAATTGTTCTTATTATTGTTTCTATTTTGGTAAAAAATAAAATATCTTTTAAAGATATAAAATCTAATCTTCTACTTCTTTTATTATCAGGAGGAGCTATTGGATTAAACTGGATATTTCTGTTTCAAGCATATAAATATACAACTATTTCTAATGCTACATTGAGTTATTATTTTGCTCCAGTTTTTGTTATGCTTCTTTCACCAGTTATATTAAAGGAAAAACTAACTGCAAAGAAAATATTTTGTGTTGTATGTGCAATGCTGGGAATGATATGTATAGTAGGAAATAGTAATGGTGGAGCAGAAGGAAGAAATGATTTTCTAGGTATAGTCTATGGACTCACAGCAGCAGCTTTTTATGCCAGTGTTATACTTATGAATAAATTTTTAAAAAATTTAAAAAGTCTTGAAACAACTTACATACAATTAATTTTAGCAGCAGTTGTACTTATGCCTTATGTATTCACTGTTGAAGGATTTAATATTTTTAGAATTCCTGTATCTTCAATACCATATATACTGATATTGGGGATAGTTCATACAGGACTTGCTTATTTGTTATATTTTTCATCTCTGAAAGAATTAAAAGCTCAGACTATAGCAGTTCTAAGTTATATAGATCCCATATCTGCTGTAATAATTTCAGCTATATTTTTAAGAGAAAAAATGGGATTACTTCAGATAGCAGGTGGAATTTTAATTTTAGGTTCTACTTTGATAAGTGAACTTACAAAAAACAAGGGGGGGAATAAATGAGAATTTTATTTATAGGAAATAGTCATACTTATTTTAATGATATGCCGCATATTTTCAAGATGATATGTCAAGAAAATAATATTGATACAGAAGTAACAATGATAGCACATGGTTATAAAGGGTTGGATTTCCATAAAGATGAACCTGAAGTTAGATTTAATATATTTTATGGAAATTATGATTATGTTGTGCTTCAACATCTTCAAAATGGGTTTGATGAAAAAGTTCTTAGAAGTTCTGTTGAAGCAATTAACAAATTTATAAAAATGGCTGGTTCAAAAGCTATATTATATATGCCATGGACTATAAAAAAAGAAGAAAATAAACAGAAAGCTATGTCAGAGGCTTATCTTAATTTAGGTTTAAAATTAAATATAGCTGTAGCTCCTGTTGGTATAGTATGGTGGAATTTTAAGAAAAAATATTCTGAAATTGAATTATATTTTAATGATAATGAACATGCTTCTGAAATGGGATCAACTTTAGCTGCTTATACTATTTTCAATACTATATTTAATAAAAAAGCAGCATGTAAAACAGAAATATGTGTAGATATGGTTGATGAGACATATAAAGTAATAGAGGAATTAAAAAAATAAAAGAGACTAGTTCAAGATAAAAGTATAATAAAAAAAGACCAATCTCTTAGATAAAAGAAATATAAAATTATCCTGTATTTTATGTAATAATTTAGCTAATTTAAAAAGAATAATTTTTTTTAATTTAAGACTAGCTTCAGTAGAAAGAAAATCTATTAATTTTGTTCATACTCCTAAATCGGTAAACTCATTTCGCTTATCGCTTCATTCAAACAGTACCGATTTTGACGAAGTATATCACTTCATTAATTTACGATTTTCCTTCTAATTTTCGCTAGTCTTAAACTAAGATATTTTTTATAGCAAATAGTTATTATTTTATTTTTTTGCTTGGTCTTTTTTTATTGAAAATATAAGTAATTTTATTTTTTTAATTAACTTTTTTTATTACAAATGATTTGTTATCTATCGCTCTCATTGTAGCAAGTATTCCATCAAGATGATCATATTCATGCTGCAGAAGTTCAGCAAGATCTCCCTCTAAAGACATTTCTTGTTCTTTCCAGTCCATATCTAAATATTTTATTCTGCATCTTTTATAACGTTTTACTTTGACTAAAAGGTTAGGAAAAGACATACAATCATCTAATACTTCCATCATTTCATCATCTGGAAATTCCAGAACTGGATTTATAAATATCACAGGTTTATCAATGAACATATAAAGAAGCCTTTTTTTAACTCCTATTTGAGGTGCTGCAATAGCACGACCAGCATGATATTTTTCTTTGAAATCCAATAATGTATCGTGAAGATTTTGAACTATAGATTTAATATTCTCTATTTCATCTTTTTTTAATGGTTCACTTATCTGATATAATTCTTCATTTCCGAGAAGAAGGATTTCTTTTTTCATAGCAATCTCCTATTTGTTGTTTGATAAATAATTTAAAGCAAATTGAGCATATAATGCAGTACCAACTTCAAGCATATCTTCATCTACATCAAATTTTTCATGGTGATGAGGAAAATCAGTTCCTTTTTCTTTATTTCCAGTTCCAAGTTTTACCATAACTCCAGGAACTATATTAGAAAAGAATGAGAAATCTTCTCCTCCAGTAGAAGGAGGAACAGTAACAACATTTTCTTTTCCTATAAGAGAAGCAGCTGTTTCTCTTGCTAAAGCAGCACAGTTATCATCATTGATAGTTGGTCCGACTCCCTCTGTAAATTCCACCTCAGCAGTAGCTCTGTAAGCTTCAGCTGTAGATTTAGCTATTCTTGTTATAGAAGTGAAGAAATTTTTTCTGACTTCTGGACTGTAACATCTAGTAGTCCCAGTCAATACAGCAGTAGGAGCGATTACATTAAATCTTGTTCCAGATTTAATTTCTCCAACAGTGAGTACAGCAGGATCAAAAGGAGAATATTCTCTGCTGATTACAGATTGAAGGTTCATAACAATAGCAGAACCTACTACAACAGCATCTATACATTGTTCAGGTCTTGCTCCATGTCCCCCTTTACCTGTTACAGTTATTTTAAACATATCCCCTGAGGCCATTCTTGCACCACTGTCAGCAGATATCTGTCCAGAAGGAACATCTGATGAAACATGAATACCCATAATAGCATCTACACCTTCCATAACTCCAGCAGCTATCATTTTTTTAGCTCCAAGTACAACTTCCTCTCCTGGCTGGAAAAAAAGTTTAACAGTACCATTTATTTCATCTTTCATTCTATTTAAAACCTTGGCAGCTCCGAGAAGCATAGCACCATGAGAATCATGTCCACATGCATGCATCAATCCATGCACTTTAGAAGCATATTCTTTTCCAGTTTGTTCAATAACAGCTAGAGCATCAATATCCCCTCTCAATGCAACAGTTTTTCCTGAATGGGCACCACGTATTGTAGCAACTACTCCTGTATCAGCTACAATTTCACATTCTATCCCATCTTTTTCCAGTTCATTTTTTATTTTTTTAGAAGTTTCATATTCTTGAAGACTTGGTTCTGGATTCATATGAAACTCTCTTCTCATATTTATTACATAATCTTTGTACTCTTTTGCTAATTCTTGTGATTTCATTTTGTTTCCCCCTTATATATTAAAATATTAGATACATTTTAACTCATATTTTTATTTATGGAAATAGAATTATTATTTTTCTCTTAATACAAAGGCATTAGAGATATCTATATATCCAGTTTTTTTCATGATAAGTCCCTCTACATTTTTATTCATTCCCAAGTTAAGTTTAGGAAATACTAAAGTATAATGAGGAAGATCTCTTTGAAGAATATCCTGTACCTGTTTGTATAAAAGATTTCTTTCATCTTCATTTACAGAATTTCTAGCTCTGTCTAAAAGTTCATCAGCTTCCTTAGATACATAGTTGCTTCTGTTAGCTGAACCATTTCTTTGTGAAGAGTGAAACATTGGATACAAAGCTGCATCAGCATCTCCAGAAGATACATTCCAAGAGAAAAGGTAAAGCTGTTTGTTATGTTCTAATGTTTTTGAAAGGTAAGTTCCCCATTCGAATACTTCTATTTCAACATTTATCCCAACAGCCTTCAGCTGATCTTGAATGATAACACACATATCAACTCTTGTAGATTCATCATTTACCCATAATTTTATATTGAAGCCATCTGGGTATCCAGCTTCTTTTAAAAGTTCTTTAGCTTTTTCTATATTCACTTCATAAATATCAGAATCAGGATTATATCCAGCAACAACAGTAGGAAGTGTTGAATTAGCTGGAACAGCAGCTCCTCTGAATACAGCATCAGCAAGGACTCTGTTGTCTACAGCATATGCTATGGCTTGTCTTACTCTTATATCAGCAAATAGTGGATTTGTTTGATCAAAGGCAAGATATAAACTTGAAGGTGCTTCCACTTCTACTAATTCAAGTTTTTTATGATTCATAACAGCTTCTCTATCCATGATACCAATATCAAAAGCTACATCTATTTCCCCAGTTTCAAGAGATATCATTCTGTTGCTCACTTCAGGAATATTTCTGAAAATTATATTTTTTATTTTTGATTCACCTTTCCAATTTTCAGGAAATGATTCAAGAATTATTCTATCTCCAGTTATCCATTCTTTAAATTTATGCTGTCCAGTTCCAACTGGATTTTTAAAAACATCTTCTCCAGCTTCTACAGCAGCTCTTTTATTGATAATAGAACCATTTGTAGTAGCTAAATGTTTTAATAAAGGTCCGAAAGGTTCTTTTGTAGTAACCTTTATAGTATTTTCATCAATAATAGCAACCTCTTTTATGGGATTAAAAAGATATGAAGCCTGTGGAGAAGCTATTGCTCTGTCTAAAGAATATTTCACATCTTCAGAAGTAAGGATATCTCCATTATGGAATTTTACTCCTTTTCTCAAATGAAATATCATACTATAATCATCAACTCTTTCCCATTTTTCAGCAAGTCCAGGTTGAATATTAAGATTTTCATCCATAATAGTAAGAGTATCAAATATCATTTGCATAACTTTGTTTGAAACAGTATCAATACTTTTTTGTGGATCAAGAGTTTTTGCATCTGATTTTTGAGCTATGACAAGAGTTTCTTTTAAAGCAGTATCATTACCAGTCTTTTTTTCAGAAGTTACAGTTTTTCCAAATCCAACTAATACCAGTATCGTAAGTATTAATCCTAAAGTTTTTAAAATTTTCTTGTTCATTTTTTTCCCCCTTAAATTTTATAATAAACTTGAAATTTGTATAAAAAAAAGCAGCCCAGTCAGGCTGCTTTAAATATACTTTCATTTATCCTAAAATAATCATTTATTCAATTATAACTAATAAGGTTTTCCTATTAATTACAACTGACATCAATAGGAACACAAAAGTTGTTAAAACTATGGAAACTAAACCTAACATCAGAGATAATTGTATATATATTTCTTTTAAAGTAAAAGTAAAAAAAGTAGTAAAAGTAATAAAAATATACAAATGCTCTAAATTCTAAGTTAGTTCTTAACATACCCTGCGTCCTCCTTTTCAAAATGATTACTTCTTGTAGAGGATTGTAATACTAAAAAAACGAAAAGTCAAGAAATATTTTAAAATATTTTTTAATCTTTATTTTTATCTAAGAAATCAAGAGCATATTGAGCATAAAATGCTACTCCATCTACAAATACATCTTCATCTACATCAAATTTTCCATGATGATGTGGATATGTAGTACCTTTTTCTTCATTTCCTGAACCTAAATTACACATAACTCCAGGAACTATTGAAGAAAATTCAGAAAAGTCCTCTCCACCAGTTGCAGGAGGAGTTTCTATTACATTTTCTTTTCCAACTATCTTTCCAGCTGCTTCACGAGCAATGGAAGTACAGGTATCATCATTGATAGTTATTTTTACTAGATTGGAATATTCCATTTCAGCAGTTGCTCTATATGCTTCAGCTGTAGCTTTGGCTATTCTTTCAATTGCAGCTGGCACTTTTTCTTTAAATTCTGGATTATAATATCTTACAGTTCCTTCAATAACTGCTCTGGGAGCTATAACATTGAATCTAGTTCCAGAATGAATAGATCCTATTGTTACAACTAAAGGATCAAAAGGACTGAACTCTCTGCTTACAAGGGACTGAAGATTCATAACAACAGCAGAACCAACAACAACAGCATCTATTGTTTTTTCAGGTTCAGCACCATGTCCTCCCTTTCCTGTAACAGTTATTTTAAAATAATCAGCTGATGCTGTTTTTGCACCTGGGTCAGCATTTATGGTTCCAGAAGGGAGTCCACTTGAAATATGCATTCCCATGACACTGTCTACTCCCTCAAGAGCTCCCTCAGCTACCATGGCAGCAGCTCCTTTTCCAACTTCTTCACCAGGCTGAAAGAAAAATTTAACAGTTCCATTTATTTTATCTTTCATTTCATTGAGAACCATAGCAGAACCAAGAAGCATAGCTCCATGAGTATCATGTCCACAAGCATGCATAAGTCCATGTACTTTTGAAGCATATTCTTTTCCACTTTCTTCTACTACTGCAAGAGCATCAATATCTCCTCTTAAAGCTACAGTTTTACCAGGGTGCTCACCTTTGATAGTTGCTATAACTCCAGTACCGGCAATACTTTTATTTTCAATACCAGCTTTATCAAGTTCCTCTCTTATTCTTTTGGAAGTATTATATTCTTTCATACTTGCTTCAGGATTCATATGAAATTCTCTTCTCATATTTATTACATAATTTTTATATTTTTCTGCCAATTTCTTAGTTTGCATTTTTCCCCCCAACCAGTTTTATTTTTCAACATATGCTTTAGTTAAATCAACATATCCATTTTTCTTAAAAATCATATTTTTTACTTTAGTACTTTTTGCAAGATTAAGTTTAGGATAAACTAAAGTATAATGAGGAAGTTCTTCTTGAAGAATATCTTGTACTTTTTTATAGATTTCAGTTCTTTCATCTTGGTTTACCGAAGTTCTTGCTTTATCCAAAAGGTCATCTACCTCTTTGTTAGAATAGAAACTTCTGTTACCAGATGCTCCATGTTGAGTAGAGTGGAACAGAGGATAAAGAGAAGCATCTCCATCTCCAGATGAATTCCATGAAAGGAAATAAAGTTCTTTATCAGGAAGAGCTGTTTTAGAAACATAAGCTCCAAATTCAAAAACTTTAATTTCAACATTGATACCAACAGCTTTTAATTGGTCTTGAATAATTACACACATATCAACTCTAGGTCCATCGTCCATTACCCATAACTGAAGATCAATTCCATTAGGATATCCTGCTTCTTTTAAAAGCTCTTTAGCTTTTTCAATATTTTGGTCATATTTTTTTACATTTGGATTATAAGCAGGAGAAGCTTTAGCCATAACTGAGTCAGCAGCAACAGCTGAACCTCTGAAAATTGCATCTACAAAAACATTATTATCAATAGCATAGGCGATTGCCTGTCTTAATTTTTTATTTTGGAATTTAGGTACAGTCTGATCAAATCCAATATAGAGAATAGAAGGAGATTCTACTTCAAGTAACTCTAAATTTTTGTGATTTTTAACAGCTTCTTTATCCATAAGTCCAATATCAAAAGAAATATCAGCTTCTCCAGTTTCTAAGTAAATCATTCTGTTACTTACTTCAGGAACAGTTTTAAAAGTGATTTCTTTAATTTTAGGAGCACCATGATATGAATCATTAAACGCTTCAAAAACAATTTTATTTCCAGGAAGCCATTCTTTGAATTTGTATTGTCCAGTTCCTACAGGATTCTTAACATAATCTTCTCCAGCAGCTTCAACAACTTTCTTATTAACAATTCCACCTTGAATAGCAGCAAGATTTTGTAGAAGAGCTCCAAAAGGAGTTTTTGTAGTAACTTTTACAGTATAGTCATCTATAACAGTAACTTCAGAAATAGGATTATAAAGATACATAGTTTGTGGAGAAACAACAGCTCTTTCCAATGTAAACTTAACATCTTCAGCTTTTAGTTCATCTCCATTATGAAATTTAACACCTTTTCTTAAGTAAAAGACAACACTATATTCGTCAATTCTTTCCCATCTTTCAGCAAGGGCAGGTACTATATTAAGGTTTTCATCTAATTCTAAAAGAGAATCATACATAAGATTGATAGATTTGTTAGACATAGTATCAATACTTTTTTGAGGATCAAGAGTTTTAGGATCAGATTTCATTGCTACAACAAGAGTATCTTTTAATTGAACATTGGCAGTAGCCACAGGCGCTGCTTTTTCCTCTTTTGATGAAGCAGAAATTTTCATAGCACTGAATAAACCAACACAAACCAATAGTACACCCATTCCAAGTTTTTTAAGCATTTTATAATTCATTTTTAATCACATCTCCTTAATTATTCCCAAGAGTCCTTAGAGGGACTTGGGATTCTTCTTTAAATAGTCAATAGCATATTGTGCATAGAATGCAACTCCATAAACAAAGGCATCTTCATCTACATCAAATTTTCCATGATGATGTGGATATGTAGTACCTTTTTC